>FUFK010037778.1_pt1 | contig 122459 bp, 106 predicted proteins | sample 1021851 | NCBI WGS metagenome assembly FUFK01 (sample SAMEA51879418, study PRJEB19060) | metagenome
GATGCCGGTTGGTACCCGCATCAGTATCAGGTCGGCCAGACGGGCAAGACCGTCTCTCCACAGCTCTACATCGCCAACGGAATTTCGGGCGCGATCCAGCATCGCGCCGGCATGCAGACCTCCAAGGTGGTCGTCGTGGTGAACAAGGACGCCGAGGCACCGCTGTTTGAGCTTGCTGACTTCGGTGTGGTCGGGGACCTCTTCGAGGTTGTTCCTCAATTGACCGACGAGATCGACAGCCGCTCGAACTGATCGGTCGCTGTTCCTGGCTACCATCGGCTCGTGAGTAACAGTTCCGACGTGGATTCGGTACGCGATGTGACGCTCGCGCAGAGCGCTGGCGGGGGCGTTGCCGGGAGACATGCCGACAGCTATGCCCGGCACTTCGTCGACCACGCGGCAACGACACCGCTGCTTCCCCAGGCGCGTGAGGCCTGGCTGGATGCTTCAGCCACTGCTGGTAATCCATCGTCCCTGCATGCGTCCGGTCGTGCCGCTCGCAGGATCGTGGAACAGGCTCGGGAATCCATCGCTGACGATTTGCGCACGCGGCCCTCGGCGGTCGTCTTCACCTCTGGTGGAACCGAATCCGACAACCTCGCCGTCAAGGGGCTCTTGTGGGCCCGTCGGGCGCGACTGGGTGTCGCCGATCCCATCGTGTCCGCATCGGCGATCGAGCACCACGCCGTCCTCGACCCCGTCGAATGGCTCGGCAAGCACGAGGGCGCGGACGTGCGGTGGATTCCGGTCGATGCATCCGGCCGAGTCGATGTGGACTTCATCGATCAGTTGTTGTCGTCGGCGGCGGAGCGAACGGCGCTGGTCTCGGTCATGTGGGCGAACAACGAGGTGGGCACCATCCAGCCCGTTCGAGAGATAGCTGCCGCGTGCCGCAGCGCGGGCGTGCCCTTCCACACCGACGCAGTGCAGGCGCTCGGCCAGGTCCCCCTGGATCTGTCCGAGGTCGACGCGACGGCCGTGACCATCAGCGGGCACAAGGTGGGCGGTCCGTTCGGAATCGGGGCCCTGATCGTCGACCCGTACGAGAGCCTTGTCGCCGTGTCCCACGGTGGTGGGCAGGAGCGAGATATTCGATCGGGCACCTTCGACGCGCCGGCTGCCGCCGCATTCGCCGTCGCGGTGCATCACGCGGTCGAGGAGCAGGCCGCACACGCCGCTCACCTGCGAAGCCTGCAAATCCAGCTGGCAGAGGGAATCGCTTCTGTCGTTCCGGACGCGATCATCAACGGCCCAGTGGTCGGCGACCCCGCGACGCGCCTACCCGGCAACGTGCACGCCTCTTTTCCCGGCGCCGAGGGGGATGCTCTGCTGATGTTGCTCGATGCCGCAGGCGTCGATTGCTCAACGGGGTCGGCCTGCACCGCAGGGGTGCCCGAGCCCAGTCACGTTCTCCTCGCGATGGGTGTCGATGAGCGCACAGCGCGATCCTCGCTTCGCTTCAGTTTCGGTCGAACGTCTACCGATGACGACGTGGCTGCCATCATTCGCGCCCTCCCCGGCGCGGTGGAGCGAGCGCGTCGTGCAGGGTCGGTATCGACCGACCGCTATCGGGCGGCCCACGAGAACGAAGTCGATCGATGAGAATCATCGCTGCGCTCTCGGGCGGCGTGGATTCTTCGGTCGCTGCGGCCCGAATGGTGGATCAAGGCCATGACGTGGTGGGTGTCCACCTTGCGCTGGCTCGATCGGAGTCCACCGGGGGAAAGTCGCGTGGCTGTTGCACTCTCGACGATGCACGAGATGCGCGCCGAGTCGCAGACGCACTCGGCATCCCCTTCTATGTGTGGGATTTCTCCGCCGAATTCTCCGAGGAAGTAATGGATGACTTCCTCGCCGAATACAAGGCCAATCGGACGCCCAATCCATGCGTACGGTGCAACGAGCACATCAAGTTTCGGGCTGTGCTGGACCGAGCCTTGGCGCTGGGCTTCGACGGAGTGGCCACCGGCCACTACGCCGTGCTCACGTCCGGGGAAGAAGGTCCCGAACTGCATCGTGCGGCGGATGCGGACAAGGACCAGTCCTACGTGCTCGCCGTCATCGAGCAAGACCTACTGCGGCACTGCTACTTCCCGCTCGGAGGTTCGCTGAAGAGTGATGTGCGAGCGGAGGCTGAAGCGCGGGGCCTACGCACGGCCTCGAAGCCGGACAGTCATGACATCTGCTTCATTCCTGACGGTGATACCGCGGGTTTCTTGACCAAGGCACTAGGGGAGAAACCCGGCCCCATCGTCGATGTCTCCACCGGCCGTGACGTGGGTAGTCATCAGGGCACGTTTACCGTCACCATCGGCCAGCGTCGTGGTCTGGACCTGCGTATTCCCGGCGAAGATGGGCGTCCTCGGTACGTCGTCGACATTGATGACTCGACGGACACGGTCTACGTCGGCTCTCCGGAGATGCTCGACGTCGATGGCTTGGTCGCCGACCACGTCATCTGGGCAGCTCCGGCCTTGACGGCGGAATGGTCAAACGTCAGTGCCCAAGTGCGAGCACACCACCACCCGGTGCCGGCCGAGGCGAGGATGCTCGACGACACCATCGACGTCGTTCTGCTCGAACCCGTACGCGGACTCGCCACGGGACAAACGGTGGTGCTCTATAGCGATTCCCGGGTTCTCGGCTCAGGAAGAATCAGCCAGACACGCATGGTGAGTGGCGTGAAGCGCCCACGAGAAGCGCAGCGAGCGTGAACGAGGGATTCACGTGGCCGTCCCCGGCTCTTGCGACCGGGATCGGATCGATGCCTGGTATCGACTCGCGTGAAGCGACGAACATCGTCGTGGGCGAATTTGGCGCGGTACCCCACGTTGTCGAGTTGCCGAGTCGAGGCCCGGGAGGTGACCCCGTCGGGCGAACGGCCGCCATGTTGGCCGGTGTCGATCGAACGTTCGAAGTCGAAACCACCGTCCGCGGCTGGCGACTTGGCCACACAGGTCAGGCGGCTCTTCGGCGTGCCCGAGCCTGGTTGTCCGTAGACCTGGACTCCTTCGAGGAATACGCCGCCTCGCATCGGGGTCCGGTCAAGGTGCACATGCTCGGCCCGTGGTCGACGGCTGCGCGGATCGAGGACGCGGCGGGGGAGTCGCTGATTCGCGATCACGGCGCTGTTGCCGAGATCTCCGGTGCCGCGGCCGAAGCCGCGAGTGAACTCGCGGCCCGGGTGCAACGCGCCGTGCCCGATGGCCAGGTCATCGTCCACATCGAGGAACCCGAACTGAGCCGGGTTCTCGATGGCCGGGTGCCGATGAGCAGTGGACGGCTCTTCCACCGAGCTGTTGAGTCCGCGGTCGTGCAGGCGCACCTGTCCATGATCGTGAATGCGGTCGCCGCCGCGAATGCGGTCGCCTGCGTTCGTTGTGCAGCTCCCGGCGCTCCGGTCGAACTCATGCTCGGGACCGGAGCCAGGATCATCGGTGTCGATATCGAGCAGCCGATGCGATCAGCCTCTGCGCACGAGTCGTTGCTCGCTGCGTGGGAGTCGGGAGTCGGTCTCCTGCTGTCGTGCGTCCCGGCCCAGATCGACGTATCGCGAAGCGACACAGGCGTCAGCGCCCCTCTTCGCCGATTCATGGAACGAGCGGGTTTCGCGCAGGTACCGTCGAACGTTGCCATCAGTCCGACCTCTGGGCTGGCGCACCTATCGCCCGAATGCGCCCGAGCGGTGATGGACGCGTGCACCAGGGTCGGCGTGGTGGTGCGGGACGAGCATTCGGAGCCGGTCCATGGGTGACACGGGAACCGCGACGCCAACGCATGACATACGCAAGAAGTGGCACGAGCTCGTCGATGCGATCAACAACGCGCGTACGTCGTACTACCAACGCGATGCGCCGTCGATATCGGATTCTGAATACGACTCCTTGTTTCGAGAGTTGGAAGCGCTAGAGGAGCGTTATCCGGAATTGGCGAGCGGGGAGTCACCCACGCAGACGGTCGGCGGGCAGGCATCGGAAATGTTCGAGGCCGTCACACACCTCGTTCGCCTGTACTCACTGGACAACGCCTTTGATGAGGCGGAGCTCTCCGCATGGCTAGAGCGCGTAGAAAAAGGTCTGGGGCGCTTTCCAGACTTGTTGTGTGAAGTCAAGATCGACGGGCTGGCTGTCGACATCGTCTATCGCAACGGTCGCCTCGCGTCCGTGGCAACCCGCGGAGACGGTGTGACCGGCGAGGACATCACCTACAACGCTCAGTTCATCGACGCGATTCCCGAGTCCCTTGACTCCGCAGATCCACCCGATCTCGTTGAAATCAGAGGAGAGGTCTTCTTCTCGACGGAGAATTTCGAACGTATCAACGACGAGCAGATGGCCTCTGGCGTGACGCCCTTCGCAAATCCGCGCAACGCAGCTGCCGGAACGATCCGGCAACGAGTGGACAAGCGATGGGTGGAACTCAACGACGCCCGGGAGTCGAGCGGCGGCCGGTCGGCCGCCAAGATCGAACGCCTCGAGCACGAGTACGAGCGGGCGGTGGGTCGACTCGCGGCGCTGGGGTTCACGGCCCACGGGATCGGAGCTCGCGAAGGAATCGATGTCACCTCGCAAAGTGAGACGTACGCACTACTGGCGAATATGGGTATCCCCGTGAGCTCTCGAATGGCGGTGCACTCTGATGTTTCCGGTGTCCGCGAGTACATCGACTTCTACGCGGAGCATCGACACGACGTAGAGCACGAAATCGATGGAGTCGTGATCAAGGTCGACGACTTCTCACTACAGACCCAATTAGGGGAGACCTCGCGTGCTCCTCGTTGGGCCATTGCCTTTAAGTACCCACCCGAGGTGGTTCGCACGCGCTTGCTGGATATCGCCGTCAATGTCGGACGCACCGGTCGCGTCACTCCCTTTGCTGTCATGGAGCCGATACGTGTTGCGGGATCGACGGTGTCGATGGCGACCTTGCACAACCAATACGAAGTGCAACGCAAAGGTGTCTTGATCGGGGACATGGTCTTCCTACGCAAAGCCGGGGACGTCATCCCGGAAGTCATCGGCCCGGTAATCGAAGCCCGGACCGGCGACGAGCGTGCCTTCGTCATGCCAGGTGAGTGCCCCGAATGCGGCACCGCGCTCGCCACGGAGAAGGAAGGTGACAAGGACCTTCGCTGCCCGAATGCTGACGGATGCCCCGCCCAACTCCGGGAACGCCTTTTTCACGTCGCATCGCGCAATGCACTCGATATCGAGGGGTTGGGTTACAAGGCGGCCGTAGCGCTGCTCGACTGTGGCATCGTCGCGAANGTCGGTGATTTGTTCTTGGTCGACGCGGATGACCTTGTCGCCTGCGAGTTCTTCACTCGAGACCCGGGCAAAGGCGAGAGTGGTCGGCAACTAGGTGAGAACGCGAAGGTCATGCTCGCGAACATGGACGCCGCGCGCAGCCGGCCTTTGTGGCGGATCGTCGTCGCATTGTCCATCCGACATGTGGGTCCGACCGCCGCGCAGGCGCTGGCTCGTGAGTTCGGCTCTATCGATGCCATCGCTTCGGCCGGCGTGGAGCGTCTTGCAGAAATAGACGGCGTCGGTCAGGTGATCGCCGAAGCGGTGGTCGAGTGGTTCGCCGACGATGAGCATCGAGAGATCATCGACAAGTGGGAGCGCGGCGGAGTGCAACTCGTCGATGCTGCTCCGAGCGAGTCCGAGATACTGGCTCAGACACTGTCGGGGGTGACGATCGTCATCACCGGGTCGATTCCGGGCTACTCCCGCGATGGGGCATCAGCTGCGGCCGCGGCTCGGGGCGCCAAGGTGACGGGCTCTGTGTCGGGCAAGACGAGCGCCGTGGTTGCCGGAGAGAGCGCAGGGTCGAAACTGGACAAGGCGGAATCTCTGGGTGTGCCGGTCGTCCCCGCGGAGTCTTTCGACCGGCTCCTCGAACAAGGGCTCGACGGGCTGCTGCAAGGATGAGGCCATGGCCCACATCACCCGCGAACAGGTGCAGCACCTCGCCCACCTGGCCCGCCTGGAGCTGACAGACGAGGAAACCGCGCACTACACCGACCAACTGTCCGCGATCGTCGAAGCTGTCGAACGGGTCTCGGAAGTAGCTGCGGATGACATCCCCCCGACCTCGCACCCGGTTCCCATGACCAACGTCTTCCGCGAGGACGTGGCCCGCCCAGGTTTGGATCGTGCGGATGTGCAGGCCGGAGCGCCCTCGTGGGAAGACGACCGCTTCCGCGTTCCGCGCATTCTGGATGAGGACTGACATGTCGGTGACCTCCGAAGCCGATCTGGTTCGGCAAGATGCCGCCACGCTGAGCAGCGCCCTCAGCGCGGGAGACATTACGTCGGTCGAACTCACTCAGGCTTGCCTGAATCGAATCTCGGCGGTCGATGGGACGATCCACGCGTTCTTGCACGTAGATACCGACGCCGCCCTCGCCACCGCGCAGGACGTGGATCGTCGTCGTGCCGCGGGTGAGGAACTCGGTCGCCTCGCCGGGGTTCCGCTGGCGTTGAAGGATGTGCTGACGATGCGAGGGGTCCCGACCACCTGCGGATCTCGCATCCTGGAGGGTTGGCGCCCTCCGTATGACTCAACGATCGTCGAACGGTTGCGTGCAGCCGATGTCGTCATTCTCGGCAAGACCAACATGGATGAGTTCGCCATGGGCTCCTCGACGGAGCACAGCGGATATGGCCCGACCCGTAACCCGTGGGATGTCGAGCGCATTCCCGGGGGATCGGGCGGTGGATCGGCGGCCGCCCTCGCAGCGTTTGAGGCGCCCTTGGCCATCGGGACCGACACGGGTGGATCGATCCGGCAGCCAGCATCGGTGACCGGCACGGTCGGGGTGAAGCCGACCTATGGCGCGGTGTCTCGCTATGGGCTCGTCGCACTCGCGTCATCACTGGACCAAGCAGGTCCGTGCGCCCGGAGCGTCATGGATGCGGCCCTTTTGCACGAGGTGATTGCCGGATACGACCCGCGCGACTCCACGTCGATCAATGCGCCGGTCCCCGACGTGGTGGCGGGTGCGGGCAACGGTGACATCCGTGGGATGCGCATCGGGCTCGTCCGAGAGCTTTCAGGAGAGGGCTACCAGCCGGGCGTGCGAGAAAGCTTCGACAAGGCCGTGGCGATGCTGACGGATTTGGGCGCCGAGGTGGTCGAGGTCTCCTGTCCCCACTTCGACTACGCCCTCGGTGCTTACTACTTGATCTTGCCGTCGGAAGCATCGAGCAATCTCGCTCGCTTCGATGGCATGCGCTATGGACTTCGTGCCGGCGATAACGGCGAGGCGTCCGTCGAAGAGGTCATGTCCCGAACACGTGAGGTCGGCTTCGGAGCCGAAGTGAAGCGTCGAATCATGCTGGGCACCTACGCACTGTCGAGCGGGTACTACGACGCCTACTACGGCCAAGCGCAGAAAGTCCGTACGTTGATCGCTCGCGATTTCGCCGCAGCGTTCGAAACGGTGGATGTCCTCGTTTCGCCGACCACGCCCACCACCGCCTTCACAATCGGTGAGAAAGTCGATGATCCTTTGGCGATGTACTTGAACGACATCGCCACCATCCCGGTCAACCTCGCCGGCAACTGTGCGATGTCCGTGCCCATCGGCCTGGCTCGCGAGGACGACCTTCCGGTAGGCCTGCAGATCATGGCCCCCGCGCAGACAGATGATCGCCTCTATCGGGTGGGTGCCGCTCTCGAACAGGCGCTCCTCGACAAGCGTGGACACGCACTGATCGAGGAGGTCCCTGCCCTATGAGTGCCTCAGCCATCGAACGGATGAAGTTCGACGACGCGTTGGCTGCGTTCGAGCCGGTACTGGGGCTCGAGACGCACGTGGAATTGGGGACCGCGTCCAAGATGTTTTGTTCCTGCTCGGCCGAGTTCGGAGGCGAGCCCAACACGCATGTCTGCCCGGTCTGCCTGGGTTTGCCTGGGTCGATGCCAGTGGTGAACGCGTCGGCTATCGAGTCGACGATCCGAATGGGCCTATCGCTGCACTGCTCGATCGCGTCGTGGTGCCGGTTTGCGCGGAAGAACTACTTCTATCCCGATATGCCGAAGGACTATCAGGTGAGCCAATACGACGAGCCCTTGTGCGTCGATGGCTACCTCGACGTCGTTGTCGCCACGGACGATGGTCCGCGGGAATTCCGTGTGGAGATCGAACGCGTCCACATGGAAGAGGACACCGGAAAGTTGACCCACGCGGGTGGTGACACCGGACGCATCCACGGCGCCGACTACTCCCTGGTCGATTACAACCGTGCTGGGATTCCGTTGATTGAAATCGTTACGAAACCGATCGTTGGTGCCGGCGAAGTCGCACCGCTGGTGGCGCGGGCCTACGTCACCGAGCTGCGTGATCTGATGCGAGCGCTCGGAGTCTCGGACGTTCGAATGGATCAAGGATCGTTGCGGTGCGATGTGAATGTCTCCCTGGCTCCGCCGGGGGAACCGTGGGGAACGCGATCGGAGACCAAGAACGTCAACTCGCTACGCAGCGTGGAGCGCGCCGTCCGTTTCGAGATTGAGCGTCAGGCCGCGGTGCTCTCTGGCGGTGGTCGAGTGGTGCAGGAAACCCGGCATTTCCATGAGGACACCGGTGAAACCACGTCGGGACGGTCGAAGGAGCACGCGGAGGACTACCGCTACTTCCCCGAACCCGATTTGGTTCCGGTGGCACCGACGGCGGACTGGGTCGAGGAGCTTCGCGGAACGCTGCCCGAGGTGCCATCGGTGCGGCGCGCCCGACTGCAGGCTCAGTGGAACATCAGCGACCTCGACATGCAGACGTTGGTCAACGCCGAAGCACTCGATCTGGTGGAGTCGACCATCGATCACGGCGTTGATCAGGCGGCCGCCCGCAAGTGGTGGACCGGCGAGTTCACCCGGATCGCCAACGAGCAAGGAATCGCCTTGACCGATCTTCCGGTGACGGCGGCGCACATCGCCCGGGTCGAGGAGTTGATTGCCGACGGCAGTTTGACCGACAAGCTTGCGCGTCAGGTGTTCGAAGGTGTGATCGCCGGCGAAGGCGATGTCGACACAGTCGTTCAGGCCCGAGGGCTGGTGGTGGTTGGTGATGACTCCACGTTGCTTGCCGCGATCGAGCAGGCCCTGGCCGATCAGCCGGATGTCGCCGAGAAGATCCAAGGCGGCAAAGTTCAGGCCGCGGGTGCGATCGTCGGTGCGGTGATGAAAGCGACGAAAGGCCAGGCCGATGCCGCGAAGGTGCGGACTCTTCTCCTGGAGCATCTCGGAGTCGATGGCTGAGCCCCTCGTCTTCGCGCCCGACTACCTCCTTCCTGTCGACACGCAGGGGGCCCTCGGGTACCGCGAAGGCCATGAACCCGATGCCGAGGTTCTCGAGCGCGTGGGGTTTTTCGTTCCTGCGTATATCGAGCACCCGAACGCGGACTGGATGGCGCGCATGCCACGACTCGACGTCGTTCAACTGCCGACGGTGGGATTCGATGCCGTGGTGCCGCAACTGCCGACCGGCGTGACGTTGTGCAACGCGGCGGGAGTTCACGAGCAAAGCACCGCCGAACTCGCTGTCGGCTCGATCATCACCGCATGGCGTGGACTCGATCGAGCGGCTCGAGACATGGTCGAGGGGACATGGGGTCATCGGCGCGGTCGCTCGTTGCAAGAGGCGCGCGTGGTAATCATCGGTGCCGGGGGAGTGGGAACGGCCATTGCACGCACCTTGGAGCCCTTCGGTTGCGTTACCACCGTGCTGGCGCGCACCCGGCGGCCGGGCGTTGTCCCGATCGCCGATCTTCACGACATCTTGCCGCACACCGACATCGTGATCCTCGCGGTTCCGCTGACGGACGAGACGGCGGGAATGGTCAACGATAATTTCCTGTCGCGACTTCCTGACGGATCTCTGGTGGTCAACGTCTCGCGCGGATCGGTGGCGGTCACCGAGGACATCCTTCGGCAAGCAGGGCGCCTCGAATTCGCGCTCGATGTCACCGAGCCGGAGCCGTTACCCAAGACCCACCCGCTGTGGTCGACTCCAGGTGTCTTCATCACTCCACACATCGGTGGTGACACCGACGCGTTTCCGCGATTGGCGCAGCAGTTGATCGGCGAGCAAGTGGAACGTTGGCGGAACGATCAACCGCTGCGCAACGTGGTGGCTTCAGGCTGAATTCTGCGGACTAGGGTTCGGTTATGCCAGACATCAAACCCCGCAGTCGCCAGGTAACCGATGGGCTCGAACGGGCTGCGGCCCGTGGCATGTTGCGTGCGGTCGGTATGGGCGATGAAGACTTCGCCAAGCCGCAGGTGGCCATCGCATCGAGCTGGAATGAAATTACGCCGTGCAACCTGTCGCTGGAGCGACTGGCGACGTCAGCCAAGGAGGGCGTCCACGCCGCCGGTGGCTACCCACTGGAATTCGGAACCATCTCGGTCTCCGACGGCATCTCCATGGGGCATGAGGGCATGCACTTCTCGCTGGTCAGTCGCGAGATCATCGCGGACTCGGTCGAGGCGGTTGTCGAAGCGGAAAGGCTCGACGGCATGGTCACCTTCGCCGGCTGCGATAAGTCGCTGCCGGGCATGCTGATGGCGTCGGCTCGGCTCGACGTGTCGTCGGTGTTCGTGTATGCCGGCTCCATTCTTCCCGGCCACGTGAAGCTGAGTGATGGTTCGGAGAAGGACGTCACCATCATCGACGCATTCGAAGCCGTGGGTGCGTGCGCGCGAGGCTTGATGTCTCGAGAAGACGTCGACCGCATCGAGCGAGCCATTTGTCCTGGTGAAGGTGCCTGCGGCGGCATGTACACGGCTAACACGATGGCGAGTGCCGCCGAAGCGATGGGAATGTCGCTGCCCGGGTCAGCCGCTCCGCCTGCCGTCGATCGCCGTCGAGACACGTACGCACGCAAGAGCGGTGAGGCCGTGGTCGAGTTGCTCCGCCTCGGCATCACCGCGCGTGACATCATCACGCGGCAATCTCTGGAGAACGCCATCGCGGTGATCATGGCCTTCGGAGGCTCGACCAATGCGGTTCTGCATCTGTTGGCGATCGCCCATGAAGCCAAGGTCGACCTGCACATAGAGGACTTCCACCGCATCGGCTCGAAGGTGCCGCTCCTGGCGGACGTCAAGCCCTTCGGTCGGTACGTAATGAGCGATGTTGATCGGGTGGGTGGCGTTCCGGTGGTGATGCGCGGCCTGCTCGATGCCGGTCTGCTGCACGGCGACTGCCTCACCGTCACGGGCAAAACGGTTGCCGAGAATCTGGCAGACATCGATCCGCCGGACCCGGACGGAACGATTCTGAAAGCGTCTAACGACGCGATCGCTCCGACAGGCGGCATCACGATCCTGTCGGGCTCGCTGGCACCCGAGGGTGCGGTCGTGAAGAACGCAGGTGTGGCGGTGGAGGTGTTCGAGGGAACCGCACGGGTATTCGAGCGGGAGCAGGCAGCCATGGATGCCCTCGAGGATGGCACCATCCAGGCCGGCGACGTCGTCGTCATTCGATACGAAGGCCCCAAGGGTGGTCCGGGTATGCGCGAGATGCTGATGATCACCGGAGCCATCAAGGGTGCGGGCTTGGGTAAGGACGTGCTGTTGATCACCGATGGTCGCTTCTCCGGCGGCACGACGGGTTTGTGCGTGGGTCACGTGTCCCCGGAGGCCGTCGATGGTGGCCCCATCGGGCTGCTGCGTGACGGTGACCGCATCATGATCGATATCCCCAACAGGACGCTGGACGTTCTCGTCGATCCGGCGGAGCTCGACGCCCGGCGCGAAGCATTCACTCCGCTCCCGCCACGGTACGAGCGCGGAGTCCTCGCCAAATACGCCAAGTTGGTTGCCAGTGCGTCGAACGGTGCGGTGACCGGATAGTCCCTGCGCGATCGGGAAAGCGGACGTCAATCCACCGAACAACAACAGAAGGAATCGGAATGAAGCTGGCGAGAATCGGTGAGCGGGGTGGCGAAGTACCGGCGGTCCTCGATCGGGGAGGGGTTCATCGAGACGTGTCGAGTCTGGTGTCTGACTTCACGCCCGAATTCTTCGCCGGTGACGGCATCGAGCGCTTGCGATCGAGTGATCTATCCGCGCTGCCGGCCCTTGAGGGCCGGATCGGCGCGCCGCTCGCCAAGCCGAGCCTGATCTTGTGTGTCGGCCTGAACTACGTCGACCACGCGAACGAGTCGAGCATGAAGGTTCCCGAGGAACCGATTCTGTTTACCAAGGCACCCAACTGTCTGGTCGGGCCGTACGACGATGTTCTGACTCCCCGCGGAGCCACCACGGTCGACTACGAAGTGGAGTTGGCGGTGGTGATTGGACGCCAGTGTCGATACCTCGAGTCGCCCGAGCAGGCAATGGACCACCTCGCTGGTTTCACTATCGCGAACGATGTTTCCGAGCGAACGTTCCAACTCGAGCGCGGCGGCGGTCAGTGGATCAAGGGCAAGTCCTGTGAGACCTTCAACCCATGCGGCCCGTATCTGGCGACCACCGACGAGGTTGATCTCGATGGCGGACTCGACCTGTGGCTCGACGTGAACGGAGAACGGCGCCAGACGGGGTCGACGCACGACATGATCTTCGACATCGCGACGGTCATCCATCACGTCAGTCAGTTCATGGTGCTCGAGCCGGGCGATCTGGTGAACACGGGAACACCACCCGGGGTCGCGATGGGTATGGCCGAACCGGGCTATCTGTCTCCCGGAGACGTGATGACCCTGGGAATCACCGGCCTTGGTGAACAGCGTCAGGAAGTTGCGTCTGCGTAGGAGTCCCAGTCGCCGCCGGCGAGGATCCCACCCTCGACGACGATGGATTGACCGGTGATGTAGCTCGATGCGGGTGTTGCCAGGAAGACAACCGCACCGACCAGTTCATCTGCCTGAGCCAGCCGCCCTATCGGTGTCGTGTCGGCGAACCACCGGGCACGGTGCTCTTCTCCCCACAGCGGCTTGGTGAACTCGGTTTGCACGACGGCCGGCTCGATGCAGTTCACGCGAATTCCGTCGGCTACCCACTCGCGAGCGAAGCTGCGCGTCATGCCCGACACGGCGGCTTTGGTCGCGGCGTAGACCGAGATGGTGTTGAAGCTGTAGCGCGCGCTCAACGAGGAAAGATTGACGATCGCTCCGTGGGGGGATGCGGCCAGATGCGGGTGTGCAGCTTGGCTCAGCAGGTAGACAGCCCGCATATTGACCGCGGTAATCGCATCGAAGTCGTCGACCGTCACCTCCACGATGGGCTTGCGGCGATTGATCCCGGCTCCGTTGACGAGAACGTCGAGACCTCCCATGGCAGTCACGGCAGCTTCAATGAGACCCACGCATTGATCCGGGTCGGATATGTCCGCGGCGAACGTCAATGCCGATCCACCACCGTCGTTGATCTCGGCGGCTACGGCAGCGACCTTGGTTTCGGAGATGTCGTGCAACGCCACGCTGGCTCCGAGTTCGGCGAAGGCTCGTGCGAGCACAGTTCCGATGGCGCCACCGGCCCCGGTCAAGAGGACGCGCATGCCGTCCATGCGAAAGAGGTCGGCGGTGGCAGGAAGGGAGGGTGCGGGCTTCATCGTGGGCCTTTCAGTTGGTGTGTGCGAGATCGAGGATCACCATCGCGGTCGGGGGAATCGTGGTCGGTGGATTGTCGTCGATGCGAACCACGCGGGGTTCTTCGCTCCAATTGACGACGAGCGCTCGCTCCTTGGCCCCGTCGTCCACGATCAGTGCGTCTGCCTCCTCGGGTGCGGAGGACTGGGCGGTGTGTGCGCGCGTCATCCGGGCAAGGCCGGCGAAGACATCCCACATCGGGAACCGCTGACCGGGAGTGGAGGGAAAGTTCGCCGGATCCGATGAACCAGCGGCACTTTCGATGATTCCCTTCCACCCAACGGCTTCGAAGTACGTGGCGTGGGCGATGGATCCAGCCTGAGCGAGGTACTTGATGCTCATTGCGGTCCAGTGTGCTGCGACGTAGGTCATCTGACGGGCGTCGACATTGCTCGGCAGGGGTGTGTTGCTCACGTCGAGATCGGGTTCGGTGGCATTCGGGTTGAACCGGGGACGCAGCGAAATGGGTGACACCGACACGGGCGTCGCTCGGGTAAGTCGGGGTGCGTTGGCGGCGACGACGGACTGGGTCATGGCGTTCTGGATGAGCGTGCGGGTGTCGAATGCGTGGACCTGCGGATTCATTGAGAAGTTGAGAACGTCGAACATCGACGGATCGGGAGGCTCGCGGTTGAGTTCGGTGAAATAAAGATCCGTCCCGCCGCCGAGGGCCACGTCGGAGTACCGCTCGCCNAGGGCTTCCCGTGCGCGCGAGGCCCAGTCGTCGGGAGTGACTTTGTCCTGCTCACTGAAGACGTACCAGCAGTCGATGGCGCCGATCACGTCAACGGGGAGTTCTGCGAAGGCGACTAGTTCCTCGGGTGCACGGCTGACCGAGGCGATGCGCAGCCGTGCACCGATGCGGTCGGCGATCGATGCAGCCTCGACAAGGTGCGCCGACGCTGCAGTATCCGGCCCCGTGCTATCCGGCCCGGTGCTATCTGGCCCGGTGCTATCTGGCACGGAAACAGCAACGCGCAGGTGGTCGAGCCGCAATGACGCGAGGGCTGTGATGTCGGCGTCGGTGATCGGTGGGGAGTCGGGCACCCATGACAACCCCAGGCGCGGAATATCCGTGACCTCGCCGGTTCGTCGGATCTCGACGACGTCATCGGCGATGGAAGACGCAGGCGCCGATGGTTGTGGACCGGCGTCGAAGTCGACCACGATTTCCTGATCGATGTCCTGACCGGGTACGACCTCGACGGGGAAGGGTAATGAAATCGGCGTGCAGTAGGTCTTGAAAGACGCATCGGTCCAATTGCGGTGATCTTCCATCTCGAAGACTTCGCCATCGAAGCGAACACGCGCGTGGCCTCCGCCGGGGAGTTCGTGGGTGATGTATCGCATATCCACGAAGGGCTGGTGCGCGGAGATTTCTGTGGGTAGGTGCGCGTTGGTCGTTGTGCCATCCGTGTGTTCAACAACAACGGCGGAGCCTGCCGCGAGCATCGGGTGCAGGACGCACATGCCCAGTCGATTTCGCCAGAAGGGGGCCCGTGTGTGGGCGTGGAATCGATAGGAGACTGCCCGATCTGTGATTCGTGCCGCCACGGTCCATTCGAGGGGTTCGGCGTCGAACGAGCCGGTGCCGTGGGCGGTGAAGTCAATCGCGCCGTCGCTCTCGGTGAGCTCGGTTCCAACGATGGTGAAGAGTCGATTGGTCCAGTTGCGGTCCTGGAAGACCGGATAGATGCGCCGGATCGCTTCGTGGCCCTGCCAACGAATGTCGCGCAGATCTCCCCCGTCGATGGTGACGGTGACGTCACCGACTCGAACGGTCTGCGGTGGTGTCACAGCATGCTTCCGACCCGGTACGGCTCCCCGGTGTCGAGGGACTGGTAGGCGCCGAGGGTGAGGTCGAGAACCCGAAGGGTGTCGGCACCGCTGGTTTCCGGGGTCTGGCCGGTTTCCAGGCAGTGGATCCAGTGGTGCTGAACGTTCACCACGCTGTCTTGAATGCAGTTCCACGGCTCGGATGCCCACGAATGCTCAGGGATGACGAGCTGTTCTTCGTGGACTCCAGCGGGGGAGACCACCTGCAGGTGGTAGTCCGGACCTAGGGTGACGGTCCCGTCGGTGCCTTCGATCGTCACGAACGTTTGCGGGTACGTGCTGTGATCGGAGGAGGATTCGTAACTCGTATCGACGATGCACGTGGCGCCAGGAAGGCCGAGAACGATGGTGGCTACGTCCTCGCCCTTGATCTTCGGGTTGACCCTGATGGCTTCGGTGAACAGGCGGTCGGGCTCGCCGAGGAAGAAGCGAGTGAGGTCGAATTGATGAACCGACACATCCGCGATGATCATGCGTTCGGCATCCATGCACCATGGCTGCGCGGAGTAAACGTCGTGTGCGGTGCGAAAACTGATTCGGCCGAAGAACGGTCGACCGATGACCCCGCTATCGAGGACCTCTTTGACCTTGCGCATCGGATATTGGAATCGGAAATTCTCGTGAACCATGAACGGTAGATCTGCATCGGCCATGGCGCGAACCATCGCCTGGGCATCATCGATGTCCCAGGCGAGTGGCTTTTGGCAAATGGCGGCCACCTTGTGCTGTGCGGCGAGCTCGACCATCATGCGGTGCGTCGGTGGGGTGGTGGCGATGTCGACGAAGTCGAACTCTTCCTTGGCGAATAATTCGGCGGCGTCGGTGTACGGGGTTCCGCCGAACGTTTCGGCCGCGGCGGCGGCGCTGTCGGGATTGATGTCGCAGGTGGCGACGAGTTCGACGTCGGGCATCTCCGCCCACGCCTGCAGGTGGTTTTGGGCGAAGAAACCACAGCCGATCAGAGCGAAACGATAGGGACGGCTCACAACTCCACCTCACGGTCCGGGTCGATGATCCATTCACTCCACGAGCCGACGTACATGCGGGCTCCCGGCAATCCGGCGTGCTCCATGGCGAGGACGTTTTGAGCGGCCGTGACGCCAGAACCGCAGTAGAAGATGATGTCGTCTGCGTCCTGACCGTTGCGGAGGGCGTCGTAGTGGACTCGCAGATCCTCGGGGCTCTTGAAGGTGCCGTCGTCGTCGAGTGTCTCGGCTCGATCGGCGAGGCCCGCTCCCTTGATGTGTCCGCGGACGGGGTCGTAGTACTTGCCTTGCCCGTGGTAGCCCTCGGGTCCTCGAGAGTCGAAGACGCGTGTGGGCGTATCGACGCGAACGCGGTCGACCTCGTCGACCCCGGCCAGCAGATGAGGACGCACCGACGCGACAAAGGTCTGCTCCGGTGCGGGGGGTGAGGTCGCCTCAGCCGTCATCGGATATCCGGAACCTTCCCAGGCCGGCAGGCCGCCATCGAGAACAGCCACCGCGTCGTGACCGATCCAACGCATCATCAGCCACACACGAGATGCCGCCATCAACCCGCGATCGGCGTCGTAGACCACCACCTGAGTGGACGGTCCGATGCCCCACGATCGAACAGTGCGCTCGAAGTCTGCGGACGCGGGAAAGGGCCGACGGCCGGTAACGCCCTCGATGATCGGACCGCTGAGGTCGGTCGCCAGGCTGGCTCGCTGGGCTCCGGGAATATGTGACTCGGCGAATGCCCGATCCCCCCAGTCTTCGTCATCGAGATGAAACCTGGCGTCGAGGATGACCACGTCGGTCTCGGTGCGACACAGGTGATCAAGTTCGGATGCGGTGATTAATGTCTGGAATGACACGTGGACGTTCCTACCCTTTCCTCGCTGATGGCAGTGCCCCCGATGATGTCCCTTCCTAGACTACGAGCGTGACCTCTCCCGTGCGTATGAAACCCCGCAGCTTTCTGGTGACCGACGGACCCGACCGAGCACCGAACCGGGGAATGCTGCGTGCGCTGGGGATGGACGACGACGACTTCACCAAGCCTCAGATCGGAATCGCCAACAGCTACAACCGCATCACGCCTTGCAATATGTCGTTGCGCGATGTTGCTGTGTCGGTTGCGCAAGGTGTCGAAGCCGGGGGTGGCTTCCCGATGGAGTTCGGGACGATCACGGTGTCGGACGTGATCTCGATGGGCCACGAGGGAATGCACTTCTCCCTCGTGAGCCGAGAGGTCATCGCGGATTCGGTAGAAACCGTCGTTCAGGCCGAACGTCTTGATGGGATGGTCACGCTGGCGGGATGCGATAAGTCCATTCCGGCCATGATGATGGCGGCCGGCCGACTCGATATCGCATCCGTGCTCTTGTACGCGGGCTCGCTACTTCCCGGACACGTGCGTCTGACCGACGGCACCGAAGAGACCGTCAACATCGTGACAGCTTTCGAGGCCGTCGGTGCTCGCGCTCGCGGCTTGATGAACGATGAAGACGTCGATCGAATCGAGCGAGCGGTATGTCCGAGCGCGGGCACGTGCGGCGGCATGTATACCGCCAACACGATGGCGAGTGCGGCTGAAGCGATGGGCCTGGCACTTCCTGGTTCATCGTCACCCCCCGCGGTCGATTCGCGACGGGACACCTTGGCGCGGCGCAGCGGTGAAGCGGTTATCGAGATGTTGCGACAAGACATCACCGCACGAGACATCATCACCAAGCAGTCCCTGGAGAACGCGATAGCCATCGTGATGGCCCTCGGTGGCTCGACGAATGCTGTCCTGCACCTTCCAGCGATCGCGCACGAAGTCGGTGTCGATTTGGGAATGGACGATTTCCACCGGATCGGAGCCCGCGTGCCGCACGTCGCGGATCTCAAGCCGTTCGGTGAGTACTTGATGTTTGATCTCGACAAGGTCGGGGGTGTTCCCGTTGTGCTGAAGGCCCTCCTGGAAGCGGGCTTGCTGCACGGTGATTGTCTGACGGTGACCGGCCGGACGATGGCCGAGAACCTCGCGGATATTGAGATTCCCGAACCTGACGGCACCGTCGTTCGACAGATCTCGTCACCGCTCGGGTCTACCGGGGGGATCACGATCCTGTCGGGCTCGCTGGCTCCCGAGGGTGCGGTCGTGAAGAACGCGGGTGTTCCCGTGGAGGTCTTTGAGGGGGTGGCGCGTGTGTTCGATCGTGAGCAGGCAGCCATGGATGCGCTCGAGGACGGCACCATTCAGGCTGGTGACGTCGTTGTCATTCGATACGAAGGCCCCAAGGGTGGTCCGGGTATGCGCGAGATGCTGATGATCACCGGAGCCATCAAGGGTGCGGGCTTGGGTAAGGACGTGCTGTTGATCACCGATGGTCGCTTCTCCGGCGGCACGACGGGTTTGTGCGTGGGTCACGTGTCCCCGGAGGCCGTCGATGGTGGCCCCATCGGGCTGCTGCGTGACGGTGACCGCATCATGATCGATATCCCCAACAGGACGCTGGACGTTCTCGTCGATCCGGCGGAGCTCGACGCCCGGCGCGAAGCATTCACTCCGCTCCCGCCACGGTACGAGCGCGGAGTCCTCGCCAAATACGCCAAGTTGGTTGCCAGTGCGTCGAACGGTGCGGTGACCGGATAGTCCCTGCGCGATCGGGAAAGCGGACGTCAATCCACCGAACAACAACAGAAGGAATCGGAATGAAGCTGGCGAGAATCGGTGAGCGGGGTGGCGAAGTACCGGCGGTCCTCGATCGGGGAGGGGTTCATCGAGACGTGTCGAGTCTGGTGTCTGACTTCACGCCCGAATTCTTCGCCGGTGACGGCATCGAGCGCTTGCGATCGAGTGATCTATCCGCGCTGCCGGCCCTTGAGGGCCGGATCGGCGCGCCGCTCGCCAAGCCGAGCCTGATCTTGTGTGTCGGCCTGAACTACGTCGACCACGCGAACGAGTCGAGCATGAAGGTTCCCGAGGAACCGATTCTGTTTACCAAGGCACCCAACTGTCTGGTCGGGCCGTACGANGATGTTCTGACTCCCCGCGGAGCCACCACGGTCGACTACGAAGTGGAGTTGGCGGTGGTGATTGGACGCCAGTGTCGATACCTCGAGTCGCCCGAGCAGGCAATGGACCACCTCGCTGGTTTCACTATCGCGAACGATGTTTCCGAGCGAACGTTCCAACTCGAGCGCGGCGGCGGTCAGTGGATCAAGGGCAAGTCCTGTGAGACCTTCAACCCATGCGGCCCGTATCTGGCGACCACCGACGAGGTTGATCTCGATGGCGGACTCGACCTGTGGCTCGACGTGAACGGAGAACGGCGCCAGACGGGGTCGACGCACGACATGATCTTCGACATCGCGACGGTCATCCATCACGTCAGTCAGTTCATGGTGCTCGAGCCGGGCGATCTGGTGAACACGGGAACACCACCCGGGGTCGCGATGGGTATGGCCGAACCGGGCTATCTGTCTCCCGGAGACGTGATGACCCTGGGAATCACCGGCCTTGGTGAACAGCGTCAGGAAGTTGCGTCTGCGTAGGAGTCCCAGTCGCCGCCGGCGAGGATCCCACCCTCGACGACGATGGATTGACCGGTGATGTAGCTCGATGCGGGTGTTGCCAGGAAGACAACCGCACCGACCAGTTCATCTGCCTGAGCCAGCCGCCCTATCGGTGTCGTGTCGGCGAACCACCGGGCACGGTGCTCTTCTCCCCACAGCGGCTTGGTGAACTCGGTTTGCACGACGGCCGGCTCGATGCAGTTCACGCGAATTCCGTCGGCTACCCACTCGCGAGCGAAGCTGCGCGTCATGCCCGACACGGCGGCTTTGGTCGCGGCGTAGACCGAGATGGTGTTGAAGCTGTAGCGCGCGCTCAACGAGGAAAGATTGACGATCGCTCCGTGGGGGGATGCGGCCAGATGCGGGTGTGCAGCTTGGCTCAGCAGGTAGACAGCCCGCATATTGACCGCGGTAATCGCATCGAAGTCGTCGACCGTCACCTCCACGATGGGCTTGCGGCGATTGATCCCGGCTCCGTTGACGAGAACGTCGAGACCTCCCATGGCAGTCACGGCAGCTTCAATGAGACCCACGCATTGATCCGGGTCGGATATGTCCGCGGCGAACGTCAATGCCGATCCACCACCGTCGTTGATCTCGGCGGCTACGGCAGCGACCTTGGTTTCGGAGATGTCGTGCAACGCCACGCTGGCTCCGAGTTCGGCGAAGGCTCGTGCGAGCACAGTTCCGATGGCGCCACCGGCCCCGGTCAAGAGGACGCGCATGCCGTCCATGCGAAAGAGGTCGGCGGTGGCAGGAAGGGAGGGTGCGGGCTTCATCGTGGGCCTTTCAGTTGGTGTGTGCGAGATCGAGGATCACCATCGCGGTCGGGGGAATCGTGGTCGGTGGATTGTCGTCGATGCGAACCACGCGGGGTTCTTCGCTCCAATTGACGACGAGCGCTCGCTCCTTGGCCCCGTCGTCCACGATCAGTGCGTCTGCCTCCTCGGGTGCGGAGGACTGGGCGGTGTGTGCGCGCGTCATCCGGGCAAGGCCGGCGAAGACATCCCACATCGGGAACCGCTGACCGGGAGTGGAGGGAAAGTTCNCCGGATCCGATGAACCAGCGGCACTTTCGATGATTCCCTTCCACCCAACGGCTTCGAAGTACGTGGCGTGGGCGATGGATCCAGCCTGAGCGAGGTACTTGATGCTCATTGCGGTCCAGTGTGCTGCGACGTAGGTCATCTGACGGGCGTCGACATTGCTCGGCAGGGGTGTGTTGCTCACGTCGAGATCGGGTTCGGTGGCATTCGGGTTGAACCGGGGACGCAGCGAAATGGGTGACACCGACACGGGCGTCGCTCGGGTAAGTCGGGGTGCGTTGGCGGCGACGACGGACTGGGTCATGGCGTTCTGGATGAGCGTGCGGGTGTCGAATGCNTGGACCTGCGGATTCATNGAGAAGTTGAGAACGTCAAACATCGACGGATCGGGAGGCTCGCGGTTGAGTTCGGTGAAATACAGATCCGTCCCGCCACCGAGGGCCACGTCGGAGTACCGCTCGCCGAGGGCTTCCCGTGCGCGCGAGGCCCAGTCGTCGGGAGTGACTTTGTCCTGCTCACTGAAGACGTACCAGCAGTCGATGGCGCCGATCACGTCAACGGGGAGTTCTGCGAAGGCGACTAGTTCCTCGGGTGCACGGCTGACCGAGGCGATGCGCAGCCGTGCACCGATGCGGTCGGCGATCGATGCAGCCTCGACAAGGTGCGCCGACGCTGCAGTATCCGGCCCCGTGCTATCCGGCCCGGTGCTATCTGGCCCGGTGCTATCTGGCACGGAAACAGCAACGCGCAGGTGGTCGAGCCGCAATGACGCGAGGGCTGTGATGTCGGCGTCGGTGATCGGTGGGGAGTCGGGCACCCATGACAACCCCAGGCGCGGAATATCCGTGACCTCGCCGGTTCGTCGGATCTCGACGACGTCATCGGCGATGGAAGACGCAGGCGCCGATGGTTGTGGACCGGCGTCGAAGTCGACCACGATTTCCTGATCGATGTCCTGACCGGGTACGACCTCGACGGGGAAGGGTAATGAAATCGGCGTGCAGTAGGTCTTGAAAGACGCATCGGTCCAATTGCGGTGATCTTCCATCTCGAAGACTTCNCCATCGAAGCGAACACGCGCGTGGCCTCCGCCGGGGAGTTCGTGGGTGATGTATCGCATATCCACGAAGGGCTGGTGCGCGGAGATTTCTGTGGGTAGGTGCGCGTTGGTCGTTGTGCCATCCGTGTGTTCAACAACAACGGCGGAGCCTGCCGCGAGCATCGGGTGCAGGACGCACATGCCCAGTCGATTTCGCCAGAAGGGGGCCCGTGTGTGGGCGTGGAATCGATAGGAGACTGCCCGATCTGTGATTCGTGCCGCCACGGTCCATTCGAGGGGTTCGGCGTCGAACGAGCCGGTGCCGTGGGCGGTGAAGTCAATCGCGCCGTCGCTCTCGGTGAGCTCGGTTCCAACGATGGTGAAGAGTCGATTGGTCCAGTTGCGGTCCTGGAAGACCGGATAGATGCGCCGGATCGCTTCGTGGCCCTGCCAACGAATGTCGCGCAGATCTCCCCCGTCGATGGTGACGGTGACGTCACCGACTCGAACGGTCTGCGGTGGTGTCACAGCATGCTTCCGACCCGGTACGGCTCCCCGGTGTCGAGGGACTGGTAGGCGCCGAGGGTGAGGTCGAGAACCCGAAGGGTGTCGGCACCGCTGGTTTCCGGGGTCTGGCCGGTTTCCAGGCAGTGGATCCAGTGGTGCTGAACGTTCACCACGCTGTCTTGAATGCAGTTCCACGGCTCGGATGCCCACGAATGCTCAGGGATGACGAGCTGTTCTTCGTGGACTCCAGCNGGGGAGACCACCTGCAGGTGGTAGTCCGGACCTAGGGTGACGGTCCCGTCGGTGCCTTCGATCGTCACGAACGTTTGCGGGTACGTGCTGTGATCGGAGGAGGATTCGTAACTCGTATCGACGATGCACGTGGCGCCAGGAAGGCCGAGAACGATGGTGGCTACGTCCTCGCCCTTGATCTTCGGGTTGACCCTGATGGCTTCGGTGAACAGGCGGTCGGGCTCGCCGAGGAAGAAGCGAGTGAGGTCGAATTGATGAACCGACACATCCGCGATGATCATGCGTTCGGCATCCATGCACCATGGCTGCGCGGAGTAAACGTCGTGTGCGGTGCGAAAACTGATTCGGCCGAAGAACGGTCGACCGATGACCCCGCTATCGAGGACCTCTTTGACCTTGCGCATCGGATATTGGAATCGGAAATTCTCGTGAACCATGAACGGTAGATCTGCATCGGCCATGGCGCGAACCATCGCCTGGGCATCATCGATGTCCCAGGCGAGTGGCTTTTGGCAAATGGCGGCCACCTTGTGCTGTGCGGCGAGCTCGACCATCATGCGGTGCGTCGGTGGGGTGGTGGCGATGTCGACGAAGTCGAACTCTTCCTTGGCGAATAATTCGGCGGCGTCGGTGTACGGGGTTCCGCCGAACGTTTCGGCCGCGGCGGCGGCGCTGTCGGGATTGATGTCGCAGGTGGCGACGAGTTCGACGTCGGGCATCTCCGCCCACGCCTGCAGGTGGTTTTGGGCGAAGAAACCACAGCCGATCAGAGCGAAACGATAGGGACGGCTCACAACTCCACCTCACGGTCCGGGTCGATGATCCATTCACTCCACGAGCCGACGTACATGCGGGCTCCCGGCAATCCGGCGTGCTCCATGGCGAGGACGTTTTGAGCGGCCGTGACGCCAGAACCGCAGTAGAAGATGATGTCGTCTGCGTCCTGACCGTTGCGGAGGGCGTCGTAGTGGACTCGCAGATCCTCGGGGCTCTTGAAGGTGCCGTCGTCGTCGAGTGTCTCGGCTCGATCGGCGAGGCCCGCTCCCTTGATGTGTCCGCGGACGGGGTCGTAGTACTTGCCTTGCCCGTGGTAGCCCTCGGGTCCTCGAGAGTCGAAGACGCGTGTGGGCGTATCGACGCGAACGCGGTCGACCTCGTCGACCCCGGCCAGCAGATGAGGACGCACCGACGCGACAAAGGTCTGCTCCGGTGCGGGGGGTGAGGTCGCCTCAGCCGTCATCGGATATCCGGAACCTTCCCAGGCCGGCAGGCCGCCATCGAGAACAGCCACCGCGTCGTGACCGATCCAACGCATCATCAGCCACACACGAGATGCCGCCATCAACCCGCGATCGGCGTCGTAGACCACCACCTGAGTGGACGGTCCGATGCCCCACGATCGAACAGTGCGCTCGAAGTCTGCGGACGCGGGAAAGGGCCGACGGCCGGTAACGCCCTCGATGATCGGACCGCTGAGGTCGGTCGCCAGGCTGGCTCGCTGGGCTCCGGGAATATGTGACTCGGCGAATGCCCGATCCCCCCAGTCTTCGTCATCGAGATGAAACCTGGCGTCGAGGATGACCACGTCGGTCTCGGTGCGACACAGGTGATCAAGTTCGGATGCGGTGATTAATGTCTGGAATGACACGTGGACGTTCCTACCCTTTCCTCGCTGATGGCAGTGCCCCCGATGATGTCCCTTCCTAGACTACGAGCGTGACCTCTCCCGTGCGTATGAAACCCCGCAGCTTTCTGGTGACCGACGGACCCGACCGAGCACCGAACCGGGGAATGCTGCGTGCGCTGGGGATGGACGACGACGACTTCACCAAGCCTCAGATCGGAATCGCCAACAGCTACAACCGCATCACGCCTTGCAATATGTCGTTGCGCGATGTTGCTGTGTCGGTTGCGCAAGGTGTCGAAGCCGGGGGTGGCTTCCCGATGGAGTTCGGGACGATCACGGTGTCGGACGTGATCTCGATGGGCCACGAGGGAATGCACTTCTCCCTCGTGAGCCGAGAGGTCATCGCGGATTCGGTAGAAACCGTCGTTCAGGCCGAACGTCTTGATGGGATGGTCACGCTGGCGGGATGCGATAAGTCCATTCCGGCCATGATGATGGCGGCCGGCCGACTCGATATCGCATCCGTGCTCTTGTACGCGGGCTCGCTACTTCCCGGACACGTGCGTCTGACCGACGGCACCGAAGAGACCGTCAACATCGTGACAGCTTTCGAGGCCGTCGGTGCTCGCGCTCGCGGCTTGATGAACGATGAAGACGTCGATCGAATCGAGCGAGCGGTATGTCCGAGCGCGGGCACGTGCGGCGGCATGTATACCGCCAACACGATGGCGAGTGCGGCTGAAGCGATGGGCCTGGCACTTCCTGGTTCATCGTCACCCCCCGCGGTCGATTCGCGACGGGACACCTTGGCGCGGCGCAGCGGTGAAGCGGTTATCGAGATGTTGCGACAAGACATCACCGCACGAGACATCATCACCAAGCAGTCCCTGGAGAACGCGATAGCCATCGTGATGGCCCTCGGTGGCTCGACGAATGCTGTCCTGCACCTTCCAGCGATCGCGCACGAAGTCGGTGTCGATTTGGGAATGGACGATTTCCACCGGATCGGAGCCCGCGTGCCGCACGTCGCGGATCTCAAGCCGTTCGGTGAGTACTTGATGTTTGATCTCGACAAGGTCGGGGGTGTTCCCGTTGTGCTGAAGGCCCTCCTGGAAGCGGGCTTGCTGCACGGTGATTGTCTGACGGTGACCGGCCGGACGATGGCCGAGAACCTCGCGGATATTGAGATTCCCGAACCTGACGGCACCGTCGTTCGACAGATCTCGTCACCGCTCGGGTCTACCGGGGGGATCACGATCCTGTCGGGCTCGCTGGCTCCCGAGGGTGCGGTCGTGAAGAACGCGGGTGTTCCCGTGGAGGTCTTTGAGGGGGTGGCGCGTGTGTTCGATCGTGAGCAGGCAGCCATGGATGCGCTCGAGGACGGCACCATTCAGGCTGGTGACGTCGTTGTCATTCGATACGAAGGCCCCAAGGGTGGTCCGGGTATGCGCGAGATGCTGATGATCACCGGAGCCATCAAGGGTGCGGGCTTGGGTAAGGACGTGCTGTTGATCACCGATGGGCGCTTCTCCGGTGGCACGACGGGTTTGTGTGTCGGTCACGTCTCCCCGGAGGCCGTCGACGGTGGCCCCATCGGGCTGCTGCGTGATGGCGATCGCATCATGATCGATATCCCGAACAGGACGCTCGATGTACTCGTCGATCCCACGGAGATGAGCGAACGACGTGCGTCGTTCGAACCGTTACCTCCGCGCTATGACCGAGGCGTGCTCGCGAAATACGCCAAGTTGGTGGGTAGCGCCTCGAAGGGAGCCATCACTGGGTAGGCACCGAGAGTGCTGACCGGCCGTGAATCCTCAGGGTGCGGCGTCAACTATCGCGTCGATCCGCTCGGCGAGGGCAATATCGAGTCCGGTGACTCCGTGTGCCGAATGTGTCGATAGGCGGAAGGTGAGGTTCCTCCATCGGATGTCGATATCCGGATGGTGGTCCATCTCCTCGGCTACTCGGGCGATGGCGGTGACGTCGTCGATGCCGTGGAGGAAGGTCGGAGCCTCCACCTGGGCCACAAGGGCAGTTCCGTTGTAGCTCCAGCGGGGGTGCAGGCGGCAGAAGTCGTCGATGTGGTCATCGTCCAACAGGTCGGCAGATGGTTCGGGCACGAAACGAGCCTCCTCGATGGGCGGTTCCTGAGTTAGCACCCGAGCCTGCCGGATCGCCCTGGCGGCCGCACGTGTTCGGGCTGACCGGGCTGACCGGGCTGACCGGGCGCCAGGGGTTGACGGGTGTCAGAGGTGGGGGCTACGGTCGTGTCTGGTTCGAACAGGTGTTCGAATACCTGGTAGGTCGGGTTGCTCGACACGAGGGTTATTCGGGCACATGCCTCATCGGACCAAGCACCTCGGATTCGCGGCCGGGGTGGGAGTTCTGTGGAACTCAACGAAACGGGCCCGTAGGCCGCTGAGGTTGCCTCGACCCCAGCCCCAGCGGCCGGGGTCCGTTTTGGAGCAGTGCACACGGGTCGAGCACGTGGGTCGAGAAAACCAGCACACGCATATAGAAGGGATCTTCGCGATGAACTCGACCCGCCCTGGAGTCCGCCCTGGAGTCCGCCCTGGGACCCATTCTGGTGATGCGCTCCCCGTATCGAATCTCCGTGAGTTGACTATGACGCCGGTTGCCGCGGACGATTTGATCCACAGTGCTCAGCGCAGTTTGGCTCGTGCCGCGCTAGCGAGCACCCCGCACGAGCGATACGCCGCTGCGCACCTTGCGGCCTTACGAGCTGCTGCCGCGGTTATCGCTGTTGTTGCCTCCCGGTCTTCTCAGGTGCGCGCCAACCGACCGGTGCGTCAGCAAGTGCGGAGCGCGTGGGTGGTGCTACGTGAGGTGTGTCCGCCGCTGTCGGAGTGGGCGGATTTCTTTGCCGCCGGCGCCCAGACCCGTGCCGCTGCCGAAGCCGGAATCCCGTGCGTCGGTGCGCGGGCAGCAGACGATCTCGTTCGCGATGCGCAGACGTTCCTGGCTCGAGTCTGTGACGTGCTGGAGTTGGCCCATCAGCCAGCGCTCGATCTACGGCTGCGTGCCGTCGGTTAGGCGTGGGAGTCGCTTCACCACCGTTCGCCCATTTGCACGTAGCTTCCAGCCACTCACTTCGGTATGGCGCCACCTTGCCGGAGTTACTCGTGCAACGTAGTGCCGAACTTGGTCAGTCAATCGTCGCTCTTACCGACCGAGACGGCTTGTACGCGGCGGTCCGGTGGGTACGTGAGTGTTCCCGGCTGGGCATACGACCGGTACTCGGAGTGGATATCGCGGTCGAGGCAACCCAGGCGGCGCGGGTGCATCCGGACGTGCAGGCACGGACACCGGCGCGCGGGGGTCGGTGGATTGATGAGACACGTCCGCGGGTCCTTTTGCTCGCGACGGGTTCGCGAGGGTGGGCATCACTGTGTCGTCTTGTGAGCGCTGCACACATTGGCGATCACACCGCGCGCGGTGAACCGTGGGTGCCGTGGTCGGCATTGCGCGAACACAGCGAGGGGATAGTCGTCATTCTCGGTGCGGACTCCGAGGTTGGTCGGTATCTCGCAGATGAGCGAGCCACTCTCGCTGAGGCGGCGACGCGGCCGTGGCGTGCGGTATTCGATCGGTATCTGGCTATCGGTGTCACGTCCCATCGGCAGCCGGGTTTTCCACTGCGTCGTCGACATCGATACTCCACAGCGACAGCAGCGCGCATGCTGGGGTGGGCGCGCGAGCAGCGGCTGCCTGCTGTTGTGACCAACGCGGTGCGATACGCCCATCCCGATCAAGCCGGTATCGCCGAGGTGCTAGATGCCTCTCGATTGCTTGTGCCGTTGAGTTCGCCACGGCTCGAGCGCCAGCAGGGAGCCCACGCGTACGTGAAATCAGGGCAGGAAATGGCGGAGATCGCAGCGGAGATCGCCCACGCGTCAGGGGGACAAGACGAACGCGGCGGGCAACGCCTACTAGAAGACACATGGCATCTCGCGCAGTACTGCGCACTCGACTCCGGGCGAGATCTGGGCCTGGGGGAGGTTTTCGTTCCCGAACTCGACGTGCTGCTGGGAAGGGAGATTCCCGACCCGGTTGCAGAGGCCGCGACCTTATTGCGCCACCGATGTGCCGCAGCGATACCCGACCGCTACTCGAAAGACGAAAGAAGCCAAGCCGAGCATCGACTCGACGCCGAACTGCGAACCATCACAAGTCTCGGTTTCTCCGGGTATTTCCTCACCGTCGCCGAGGTGGTCGACATGGTTCGAGACCGAGGAATACGGGTGGCTGCGCGTGGCTCCGGTGCTGGAAGTCTCGTTACCCATCTCTTGGGGATCAGTGGCGTTGATCCCATTCGGCACGGATTGTTGATGGAGCGATTCTTGTCACCGCTTCGGCGAGTGCTCCCGGATATCGATATCGACGTTGAATCAGCCCGACGATTGGAGGTCTACGACCTCATTCGCGATCGATTCGGTGACGATCGGGTTGCGAGCGTCTCGATGATGGAGACCTATCGCGTACGACATGCCGTTCGAGATGTGGGTGCCGCACTCGGTATGGACGTGGGAGAAGTCGATGCATTCGCAAAGGCGTTTCCGCATGTTCGCGCTCGACAAGCTCGCAGTGCGTTGAGCGATCTTCCTGAGTTGCGGAACTCTCACATAGGACAACTCGCAAATGATGGACAGCTCGATCATTTCCTCGATCTCGTCGAAGGCCTCGATGGGTTACCCCGAGATATCGCCATGCACCCGTGTGGCGTGGTCCTCTCCGATGCCACGCTGCTTGATCGAACCCCCGTGGAGAGCAGTGCCGCGGGCTATCACATGAGTCATTTCGATAAACACGATGTCGAGCACATGGGTCTACTCAAACTCGATGTCCTCGGGGTTCGAATGCAGTCGGCGATCGCGCACGCAATCGCCGAAGCCGAGAGCAACACGGGGGAGAGCATCGAACTCGATGATCGTCAGCTCGATGATCCGAAAACATTCGAGCTCATCCGATCGACCAAAACCTTGGGGTGCTTCCAAATCGAGTCACCGGGTCAACGTGAACTTCTTGGCAAGTTCGCACCCGATCGTTTCTCTGATCTGATCATCGACATATCGCTGTTTCGCCCAGGACCGGTCAAATCAGACATGGTGACGCCATTCCTTATGGCTCGGCAGGGGTGGTGCGCTCCGGAGTACCCGCACTCCGATCTTGAATCGATATTGCATGAGACCTATGGAGTGGTGGTATTCCACGAGCAAGTGCTGCGCATCATCGCAACTATGACGGGATGTTCTCTCGCCGAAGCCGATGAATGCCGACGCAGTATGGGATCACCGGACGGGCAAGACGATGTCCGGGCGTGGTTCTATCCGACCGCCATCAACCACGGTTACGACGTCCCGACTGTCGAGCGAGTGTGGGAGATTCTTCGGGCATTCGCGTCCTTCGGCTTCTGCAAGGCGCACGCAGCAGCCTTCGCGCTCCCCACGTATCAATCCGCATGGCTCAAGGCGCACTATCCAGCGGCCTTCTATTGCGGAATATTGACGCACGATCCGGGTATGTATCCCAAAAGGCTCTTACTCGACGACGCACGAGTGCACGGAATCCGAGTGCTAGGTATCGACGTCAATATTTCGGGTGACGCCTATCGAGTGGAGGGAGCGGACGCACAAGCTATTCGAGTTCCCCTGACCGAAGTAGCGGGTATCAGTGAGCATGAGGTCCAAAGGTTGATCGATCGGCGCCCTTTTTCCTCGCTCTCCGACGCGATAGGGCGAGCAGAGTTGTCACGACCGGTTGCGGAAAACCTGGTGGTGACAGGGGCATTCGACGCATTGCATCCCGCCCCCGTTACTCGACGAGATCTGTTGCTGCAGGTTGCCGATATCGACAGACACACACGGTCGACGGGTATCGATACGCAGTTGTCGTTCGATCTCCTCGGGTCAACAGCTGAATGCGTTCCGATTACAGGACTACCGGAAATGAAAGCAAGTGACCGAGTTCGATCGGAGATGTCGGTCCTGGGTTTGGACGTCAGCGCCCATGTGGTGGATTTCTACAAGGATCTATTGAGCGAGATGCACGCCACTGCTGCCTGCGATCTACTGAAGCAAAGATCCGGTAGCGACGTATGGGTCGCCGGTGTCAAAGTCGCAATTCAAAGTCCCCCCGTGCGTAGTGGGCGGCGAGTGATCTTCGTAACCCTCGATGACTCCACGGGTCCCATCGATGCGGCCTTCTTCGATGATGTTCAAGAGAACTACGCATCGACGTTGTTCAACTCCTGGTTGCTCATCATTCGTGGGCGCCTTCGGCGATCCGGGCCGCGAGGAGTATCAATGCGAGCCACTGGTTGCTGGGATCTGGGGGATGTGCGGCGACTGTGGAAAGACGAGGGGATGGATGCTGTTCGTTCGTTATTGACCTACGACCCTGCTTCAGAGCAGGCCCCAGATGTTCACGCAGGGCCACGGAAAGTGCTGGTGCATGCAAGTGGTTTTCAGCAATCGCCCTACGCCGACATCACTCCCGCCGGAGTTTCCGTGAACCGTCCACCGGGGAGGTTTTGGCACTCCAGCCCGGGGGTGGGGGGTGGCTAGAAGAACCAGCCACCCCTCCGCCCTCGGTCTACACGAGTTCGAAGAAGCGCCAACTCGGCTCGGATGAACTGTTATTGCGTCAAGGACTATTCGCTTGATGGAACGTTTGACCGCGAGTCGGCGTTCCAGTTGCTCAATCCACTGATGAAAAGGAGCGTCGCCAAAATGATGGTGAAGGGGATCCAAAATTCCAAGCCATTTCCTTCCGCGCCATTGCTCAAAAAGACGGACACGAAACTTATGGGGAGAATGAGGAAGCTGATCGTGATCGCCGTCAAGATGCGAGCTCGGACCTGTCGTCCGGGAATAAAGATCAACGTGAACAAAGCCATGATGGGAAAAGCCAAGAATGCGAACTGGAGTGCCAACTCGTACGTGGCGTCATGTTCGAGGACATTCCCTGCACCCCATGTATCTGTGGCAGCAGCCTCCGGGTCAAACACCCCACTAAGGAATCCCAGCGTTCCCACAATGACGAAAACCGTCAGCCAGACGGTTGGGTTAAATACCTTTTTCACGACTCCCCTTCCATTGAGCGGCACAGGGCCCCATGCCTGATCCCAACCGTAGTGGTCGAATCCCGGCCAACAGCGCAAAAACGACCACTCGTAGATCACTCAAATTCAGGAATTCCAGCCCTGGTGTCTCCGGCTGGTAGAAGCGACAGGAAGGGATGATTCGGGTATGAGCCGTAGCCAGGTTCGTCGGCCTCAAGGGTTGGGCAACTTCGGTGATGACGACACCGGCACGACGATCCTGCATGTGGATATGGATGCTTTCTACGCGTCCGTCGAATTACTCAATCATCCGGAGCTTGCGGGTACGCCCCTCGTCGTGGGGGCCAGCACCGGTAATCGAGGAGTAGTTCTTTCCGCCACCTATGAGGCCCGAGCACTAGGAATTCACTCCGCGATGCCTATTTCTCGGGCACGACGCCTGGCACCGCAGGCAACTTTTATCCCTCCGCACCACGATCAGTACGCGCAGGCGTCGCGAGAAGTGATGGATATCTTCGGATCCATCACCCCGGTTGTTGAGCCGCTGTCTCTTGACGAAGCCTTTCTCGATGTCGCCGGGGCGATTCGTCGCCTGGGGCGACCCGTTGCCATCGCAACGCTCATTCGAACTCGAGTCCGTGACGAGGTCGGCATCACCTGCTCAGTCGGGGTGGCGTCGAGCAAGTTCGTCGCCAAGCTCGCCTCCACGCACAGCAAGCCGGACGGATTGCTCCTCATTCCGCATACCAAGGTCATCGAATTCCTTCACCCACTCCCCGTCGGTGCCTTATGGGGTGTGGGAGAGCGAACCGAAGAGCAATTGGTGCGCCTCGGACTGGAAACCGTGGGCGACATTGCCGAGACACCCGTGGCCACCTTGGAGCGGGCCCTCGGCGCGGCACAGGGTCGTCATCTTCACGATCTCTCCTGGGGCACAGATCCTCGGGCCGTCATTCCCAATGAGCCGGAGAAAAGCATCGGGAACGAGGAGACATTCGATGCCGACACCGATGATCACGAGTGGATTCGCTCGCGGATCGCCGGACTCTCCGACCAGGTAGCGCGTCGCCTGCGGGCATCCCAATCGGTTGCTCGGACCGTAGGCCTGAAAGTGCGTTTCGCAGATTTCACCACCATCACCCGGTCCCGGACCCTCGACGTGTCCACCGATGTCGGTGCCGATATCTACGCCACTGCCTGGTCACTGTTCGGCGCGCTGGGTCTTCAGCGAGCGAGAATCCGACTGGTGGGGGTGCGAGTAGAGGGCCTCACGCCCACCGACGAGACCCCCACCCAGCTCGCCCTGGACACCCCCGATCGTGGTCATCGCGACGCCGAGGTAGCCATGGATCGACTGCGGCAGCGCTACGGCCCCGGAGCGGTTCGTCCGGGTCGGGTCCACTGATGGCCGTCCCTAACGGGGTGCGGGTTTCCCTCGAAGTCGATTGCCACTTATCCTGAGAGTGACCGCCAGGAAGCGTGGTCGAGGACCGTGGGGCACAATGATCCCAAGGCACGACCACGAGACGTCGAAAGGGGGCCACCATGCCGCTATCAGAGCATGAGCAGCGTCTGCTCGAGCAGATGGAAAAAGCCCTCTACGCCGAAGACCCGAAGTTCGCGACGAGTCTGCAGTCTCGTGGTGGGGCCGCTAGTCGGTCCCGAGCAGCGCTGGGCGTTCTCGCGATTCTCGGTGGTCTCGGCATCGTGCTAGCCGGGATGGCTGTTCCCCTCGCGATCCTTGGGGTGGTGGGCTTCGCGGTCATGCTGGCCGGTGCCGTTCTCATTTACTTCGCCTTCACCCGACGGTCATCGACCGCCGCCGAGGACGGCGACGAAGGCACCGACGACGCCTCCGCTGCGGCCNCGCCCGCCGCTGACGATAAGCNAGGTNGACGCTCAAGCGGCTTCATGGATCGGATGGAAGAGCGCTGGCGCAAGCGCGCCGACGGCGATCGCTGACATGATGGGGCGATGAGCAACGTCGTTCCCGCCCAACTCGGCCGCTTCTTCGAAGACTTCGAGGTCGGCACCACGTACCAGCACCCCTTCGGTCGGACGATCTCCGAAGCGGACTCCACGTGGTTCACACTGCTGACCTGCAACACGAATCAGAACCACTTCAACGCCGATCTCGCCCAGAGCAACCCCATCACCGAAGGGCGGATCATCGTGAACTCGGGGCTTACCGTGGCCCTGGTTCTCGGCCTGTCGGTGATCGACATGAGTCAAAACGCCGTAGCCAACCTGGGTTGGACCGACATCAAGCTGACCCATCCCGTGTTTATCGGGGACACGATCTACGCCGAGAGTCTGTGCTTGGAAGCGCGGGAGTCGTCGTCGCGACCCGAGATGGGCATCATCCGCATGAAGACTCGGGGTTTGAATCAGGACGGAGACGAGGTTGTTTCGTGGTTCCGCTCCGTCATGGTGCCTAAGCGGGCCAGTGGCATCGGACAAGACTACTTTCCGAAAGCTACGAACGGCCCATTGACGGAGTAACGAGCCTGGATCATGGTGGCTATGTCNGATCGCGAAGTGGTCGTTGTTTCTCGACCCTACGAGCCCGAGGGCGANTCNCTNTCGCTTGCNCGTGATTTGGCGGCAAGCACCTTCGGCCTCGTGGTCTACAGCACCCAGACCGCCGTTGCCCTGACCGAGGCGACCATGCGTTCCGTTGTTGGATCGGTTCTCGACAAAACCGTTCCNGCCATCGCCGANGCCATCATCTCGAGGATCGATCTCACCGACATCGTCGTGCGGCAGGTGGATCTGCAGTCGATCATCCTTCGTGCCTTAGACGAGATCGACATAACGCAAATCGTGATCGACCGAGTGGATGTCGACGAGATCGTNGGAAANNCCGACCTTGACGCNGTNATNGATCGGATTCCGATGCTGCAGATCGCGGACTACATCATCGAGGAGATCGACCTCCCACAGATCATCCGCGAGAGTACGGGCGGCGTCGCCCTCGACGCCTTCACCACTACCCGCGTTTCGGCTATTCGGGCAGACGAGATCATTTCAACGATGGTGGACACTGTCCTGTTGCGACGGTTGCGTCAACGTGAACGCAAACTAGAGGTCTCCGGCGGCGACTCCGACCCCGGCTCCGATCCCGACCCCGATCCGCAAGAAGAAACGACTGAAGAGCCTGGGCGATGACGTCTTTTCAGCAATACCGCGATCATCACGATGCGCAGGGACCGCTCGTCCTGGAAACCGTCGCTGCTGCCGGACGTCGCTATCAAGGCGACCGTGCGGGGTTTGTCATCNGGGCGATCGCCGCTGTCTTGGACGTCGTTTTCGTCGGCNTCATCGTGGTGCTCTTGTGGATAGGGCTGTGGTTATTCCTTCTCATTTTCAACCCCATCATCGATCCCGATCTCACGGTAGAAGTCACTCCACCCTCGGGCTACTTCCTACTCGCCGGATACCTCCTCATGTGGTTGTACTGGACATGGATGTGGGCGACGAACGGCCGCAGCTTGGGTCAGTACCTGATGGGGTTGCGGGTGGTTGGACGTCAAGGCCGTCGTTTCGGGTGGAAGCTGGCGATGCTGCGGTCTGGATTCTGTGCTGTCTTCGCTCCAGGGTTGGTGTGGGCGATCATCAGTCCACGCAATAGGTCCGTCCAAGACGTCATGCTCCGCACCAGCGTGATTCACGACTGGTCGTCTTCATCATCGGCGTCGTCGCCTGAGTCGGCGCCTGAGTCATCACCCACGNCAGCATCCGCTCCGACTACATCTCCGCCGGACGCCGGTGAATAGAACGCGCCGTCATCGCACAGCGACTGCGGCCTTGGCGTGTGTCGCTGCGTGTGTGTGCGCCTTGTTCGGTGTGCCCGCCCACGCGGACATCGTCCGAAGCCCCGCTGGATCCACTGCGTCGGTGCAGGTGTCGGTGACGCTGGACAACGATTGGCAGTTCGCGGACGCCGAGTGTCTCTTCATTCCGCTGCTGGTGACGTACGGCCGCGCGGATGACACGTCGATCCTGGGAGAGACGACAGTGACCAAAGTCGGTAGCGAGAGTGTTCGTAACGAAGGCACTTTTCTGGTGCTGCCGGGAGACGCTGTCTCGGGGCAGCTGTTGGACGAGATATTCGTCTGCCCCGCCGATGGCACCGGGGAGTATCGCCTCTCGACNGTTGTTCGCGCGATCGGGCCGGCAAGCGAGGACAGCGTCGAATTGGACCCCTTGACGTTTTGGGTGCGTCCGGCGTCGTCCCAGATCAGCCGCGTGACAGCCGTTTCCGTCCACGAGGGAACGCGCGTTCGTGGTCGCGCGACGGCGGGCGATTTGATCGATAGGTCGGCGGCCACCGGGGTGGTGGAAATTCGGTTCGCTAAGAACCGTCGCTGGGGTGCTCCGTACTACGCAACCGTCACCGACGGGCGCTTCGACCAGGTGGTCCCACAGTCGATTGCCCGTGGAACGCGCGTGAAGGTGACACTCACCCGATGCTCATGGTGCTCACGGGCATCGCGAGCGGCCCGGGTGCGGTAAGGCGAGCGCGATAGGGCGAGCGCGATAGGACGGATGCGGTAGCGGCATGTGACGGCACGTACAGTGCGGTGGTGTTCTCTCCGGGCTCGCAGGCGCCGCTGACCATGGCGCGTCGCTGCTCGCGGATGTTGTCCGCGGCGAGTGTGCTGATCCTCGTTGCCGTGGGTGCCTCACCCGCCTTCGCCGGGGATATCGTCGCCGGTGCACAGACGTATCAACGAGCCGCCACCGTCCTGGGAAGCGATGTGGCGGTGTGGCGTCCGACATTCACAGCAGGCTTGCCACGCCGCGGACTGATCGACGTGATCGCGTATGGCAAGTCGTCTAATCGAGCGACCTTCGCTGGCGCCACCTACGGCAGGAGGATGCCAAGTTTCACCATCGCCCAGAAGGGCGCCGCCGATCGGTGGGCGGCGCGACCTGTCGACCGTGCGGAGCAGGGTCTGGTGGAAACGGTCGCGGTGCGGATAGGAGCCCCGGGGAGCAAGCGGGTTGTTCGGGCACGGGTCTTCGCGGACTGTCGGGGTCAAGACCCATCCAACAGCGATCGACGCCGTTGTGATCGCCGAGACGTGGTGCGCTTCGGGGGGAGTGTGGAATTGCTCGCTCGCACGATGAGTTCTGGAGAGCCGCTGGCTTCTGATATCCGCATCGATAGCCAAGGGTTGACGTATGCCCAATTGGTCCGGGTCGCGTCCGGATTAGTGCCCGTCACCAAGTGAAATGTCAGTCGGTCTCGCTAACCTGACGACACCGATGCGGAAGGGGCGATGGTGACGGACATAGGCCTGGGTGTTGTGGTGGCGGTAGGCGTTCTTCTGGGGCTTGTCGCCGGCATGGTCGTGGGCTGGATCGCCTCCCGGCGGATGGGTCGTAAGGATTTCGCGCTCCAATCCGAGGCCATTCGTGCCGAGTCCGAGTCCGCCGTTGCCCGCTTGAATGCCGAACTCATTGAGGCGCAAGGGCAAATTCGGGTGTTGGAGACCGATCGTGCCTCGTTGCAGGGGGAGAAGTCCTCGGCGAAATCACTTGAGGACCGCCTGGAGCCGGTGCGCGAGGCACTTGAAGGACTTCGACGTACGACCCAGCAGGCCGAGGTCGAACGAGCGAAATCGGCCGCGGAGTTGCGCACGCAGATCGACGGCGTTCAGCGCAATTACACGTCATTGGAGTCAGCAACTAAGCAACTCGTCGCCGCAATGAGCTCAGGTCAGTCCCGTGGTCAGTGGGGAGAGATGCAACTCGAGCAACTGCTCGAGCATTCGGGCCTTGTCGAGGGAGTTCACTTCCGACGTCAGGACTCTCGTATGACCGAGGCCGGCGGTGCCCGCCCGGACGTTGTGGTCGATCTGCCGGGAGGCGGCGAGATTCTCATCGACGCGAAGTTTCCGTTCGACGCCTATTGGCGGGCGATCAAAGCGGACAACGAAACCGAAGTGGACGCGCACCTGCACAAACACGCGGAGGACGTCCTGGCTCGAGCCAAGGAATTGTCGTCCAAGCGTTACTGGGAATCCAACATCAGCCCAGACTTCGTTGTCATGTTTCTTCCACTGGAGTCGTTGCTCTCGAGTGCTCTGGAGACCAACGGCTTGCTACTGGAGGAGGTCTTTGCCCGAAACGTTGTCTTGGCGACGCCAACGACCATTCTCGGGATGTTGCGAACAATTCAATTCGGCTACCAACGCAAGTTGATGGCGGACAACGCTGAGGAGATCCGGGCCGCGGGTGCGGAGATGTTGACCAGGCTTGAGAAAGCCGTCGATCACCTCGGAACCTTGCGTAAAGGTTTGATGAGTGCGGTGAAGGGCTACAACGAGTTCATCGGTTCTATGGACAGCAGGGTGATGGTTCAGGCCCGCAGAATGAAGGAACTCGGCGTCGCGTCCTCGACGGACTTGGAACTACCGTCTGATGTGACGGAGACTCTGCGAGAGTCGAGGTCCTCGGAGTAGAAGCTTGACGCTCTACGTGGCGTTCGGCTTTGCAGGTTCGCTCATCACGGTTCGCCTGTCATAGCACGCGCAGAATGTGAAGGTCCTTGGTAGCCCGGGTGGCCGCTACGTAGATGTCTGCCCCGCGTGGATGTTGAGAACTCAGGGCATCGGGGTCCACCACGATGACGCAATCGAACTCGAGTCCCTTGGCCTGTTGGGCTGAGAGCACGGCGATGGGGGCATCGAGCGCTGCGCTGCCGAAACCGAAGCGCGGCTCGGGCAGCAGCTCGCGCAGATGGGGCAGCAGTGCGTCGGGCGCAATCACGGCGCTGCGTCCGTCCTCGGAAGCCACCGATTGCGCGTACTGCGGCAACTCGGATAGTGGCAGAGATGCCTCGACCACGTCCGATCCGTCGCGGATAGGGGTCAATACGGGTGGATCGCCCCCCGCTTCCAGCAGCAGACGCGTGGCCACATCCGCAATCTGACGAGTGATTCGGTAGGTCACCGTCAGCGTGTGCAGCGCCGTCTTGCTGCGAGCCCAGGGAAGCGCCTCCTCCCAGGTGCGAGGACCGGCAGGGTGAGACGACTGTTGGAGATCGCCCACCACGGTCATCGATCGGCGGGACGCTCGCCGGCGGATAGCGCGCCAGGCCATTGCGCTCAACTCTTGAGCTTCATCAACGATCACGTGCCCGTAGATCCATTCCCGGTCATCAATGGCTCGCTCGGCCAAGGACCCCGCATTGCCGCTGGAGTGTGATGGTCGAATGCGGTAGGCGTCGGAGGCCTGCAACTCTCGGTAGTCCGGAATATCGGGGGGTGCAGCCGAGGGCGGTTCCCATGACCCCAATGCGTCTGCTGCTTCGTCGAGTAGCGGCAGATCATCGGTTGTCCAAGGAGCGTCCGGTGGGCGCACCAGTGCCGCTTGTTCTTCGGCCGTGAGGATGCCTGTCGCGGCTTCATGAAGAATCGATGCATCGGTGAGCAGATCGCCGATGATGCGTTCGGCGGTTGTCGGAAGCCACATCAAGTTGAATTCCCGGCGAACTGTCGAGTCCTCGACCATCGACGCGACGAGATCGTCGCAGTACTCCTGGTCGTCGGGATCGTGACCGGCGTCTCGCGCGACATTGCGCGCTGCTTGCTGCAGCACGCGCCGCAGGAATGGATCGCGACCGTCGTGGAAGCGTCGACTGCGGGAGATACCTTTACTCGCCTTTTCGATTTCCTCTGAGGACAGTCGTATCCGCATGCCCGTGTGTGTCGTCAGCGTCACACCTGTGCGAGGAATGCGTACGCGAGCGGCGACGGCCCGCGCTATCACCCGTGCCATGCGATCAGACCCCTTGATGCGTGCCACGTCATGAGAATCGTCTGCGGTCGGTCGCACGTCCGGATACAACTGTCGAGGTGTCAGAAGAACNACATCTGTTTCNCCCAAACTAGGAAGAACTTGATCGATGTAGTGAAGAAAGACGTTGCTGGGTCCNACGATCAGCACCCCGTCACGTGCGAGTCGTTCGCGATGCGTGTAAAGCAACCATGCGGCTCGGTGAAGCGCGACGACGGTTTTGCCAGTCCCGGGGCCTCCTTGCACGATGGTGACTTGGTCAAGATCGCTGCGAATAATTGCGTCTTGATCAGATGCAATGGTGGCAAGAATGTCTGCCATCCGTCCCGAGCGCGGCGCTTCCATTGCCGACAGACTCGGGTCAACGGCTTCGTGGATTCCATCGAAGGTTTCGTCATCCACGTGAGTAACGTGCGGCCCCTGCTGTGAGGGGCGTGTGGCGATGCGCCGCCGCAGCACGACGTCCATCGGATTCTTGCTTGTGGCCTGATAGAACGGCGCGGCTTGGGGTGCTCGCCAGTCGATCAGGAGAATGTCGCCGGCCTCATCGCGCATGCCGATTCGCCCGATGTGGTGATCGTCCCCTCCGTTGAATCGCAGTCGCCCGAAGCACATTCGAGGGCGTGCCGCCTCGGCGGCGTGTAGTTGAAGGCGCAGATTGTCCAGGAGCGCTTCGCGTTCGAGTTCATCTTGGCCGGTCCCCGTACTCGGAGCACTCGTGGTGTTGCTGATGCGTGACCGGAGATGGTCGATGTGCTGGTCGAGAAGCGAGTGCGCATGGTCGATGAATGTTTGCTCGTCCTCGATGCTGCTGGGCACGGGCTCCTCCTGCCTTCTTCCCAGATTGGGCAGTTGAAAAGTCTTTCATGCATCTGTCCGACGCGCACTACCGGAACGCGCAATACTGCAACGATGGTGGTGCCGTCGCGATGGCCGTGCCCGATCGACGACATCGTGATCTGGTCCTATGCCTTCGATGATGGTGATGACGTCGTCGAGCGCGCCCACGAGGCCCTGGCAAACGGAGGTCTGGCTGACAGAGTGACGGCAGACTGGGAGCAGTTGTCCGACAGTGCCGATGCGCCGCCATCGGGCAGCCCTCGGTGGGCCGAATGGGCCATGGGCAGGGGCGCGGTGCATCAGGCTGCAACCGCCGTGGGGCTCACGGACGTTCGAGTGGAGCGCTCACCTACGGGTGCTCCGGTGATCGTGGGCTCGGCGTGGGGCGTGTCTATCGCACACACCTCGGGATTGGTCCTCGGCGCGGTGGGTCCCGGCCGAATCGGCGTGGATGTCGAGAGAGCCGATCGTGACGTCACTCGACTCGTGCGCGCACTCCTGCCCAGTGAGCGCGAACTCACGGTCTCATTGAGCGCGATCTCCATCATGGTGGCGAAAGAGGCGGCGGCGAAGGCGACCGGGCAGGGGCTCGGGGGCTCTCTTGCTCGCTGGCCAGTGGTCGACGTTGAATTGTCCGGAAGCACACCTCGCGTCGGAGTCGCCAGCGCCGCGGCCCGGATCATTGATGTTCGAATCTACGAGCACTCGGGATACGTGACCGGGGTTGCAAGTTATCCCGACGACTGACGACCCGGGAAAGTTGTCCACGGCGAACGGCGTCCCTGAGTGTCGATGGATAGCGACGCTGGCATCATGAAACCGTGAGCGACACCGACCCGCTATTCGCCGTGTATGACGAGGCACTGGTGACCGCGCAGGACCCAGCAAACGGGGAGTGGGTGGACCCGTCCTTCGAGTGTCTCGCACGGACAGACGTCGCGGCAGTTCTTACGGCTTATAACCCAGGATCGGAACGACGGAGTTGGGCGCAGAACGAGGCGGCGAATGCACAACTGCGCGATGTTTTGCAGGCGGCCTACACCGATGTGTGGCGCGCCGATGGCTTCTCGCCGGACGGCACCTGGCGAGAGCCGGGGTGGTTGGTGTGGGGGATGCCCGTGGACGTCGCTGTTGCGATTGCTGCCGACTTTCGCCAGATCGCCATCTACCACTACGACACCCACGGTGTTCGGTGCGTTGTTGCCTGCTCACCGGGTGATGGCTCGTCGGCTTAGTCCGAGCTCGCTTACTCCGATTCCGCTGGGTGTGATGCTGATTCGTTGGACGTGTCGATGTCTTTCGATGACGGCGGCGTGGGGAAGAGTGTGGCGGCGGCGTCTCGATTAGCGAGAACGATCCACTGCTGGCCGGGCTTGAACGCCAAGACCTGCCCTTGACCGTCGGTAAAGGTGGTACCGGATTCGGCGTCCGGGCGCGACCACTTCGCCTGAAACATGAGCCCGTCGCGCAGCACAACGGCAGCGCCCTTGCCGATGGTGATCGCGTGGGGAGTGTTACCGCCGCCCTTGTCGAAGAAGTCTGAGGGTTCCTGTTTCACGTACTGGATCACGACCGTCGCCGCACGTTGACCGTCGGGGGCTTCCTCCGCTTCAGCCGTGCGGCCATTGAGTGAGACGCGGTAGAGACGGCTGGCCTGGTCGTATGTGAATTCAGCCGACGAGGCAGACCATTCGTAACGTGCTGACAAGCCGACCGATCCGTTCGGCGGAGGAGTGGAGCTGAAGCTCAGTCCGATGTCGCGGGCTTGCGATGCGTCCGGCGCAGCCGTGAGGCCGTCGGGACCGTCAAGGAAATAGTTGTACGGGGCCCGACGACTGAAGTCTCGTTGGTAGGCGAATGCAGCCTTGTTGGGCGAGATGTCGATTAACGATGAGTTAGCGATCACCGGCCACATCTTGCGCTGGGCGCCGGAGAAGCTGAAGGCGGGAGATCCGTACTGAGCCAGAAGATCGATGTCGGTGATCCGGGCCGAACGCACCGGCCCGATCCGCTGAGGAACAGTGGAGGAGAAAACGGCGGCGAGGCGGGTGATGCCGTACTCAACCTCCTCGATGTAGACGATGTCGGCGCGGTCCAGCCCCGCGTGCGGTTGAGCGAATCGGGTGTTGTCGAGTTTCACGACGAGAACGGGTGACGCTTCGTCTTGATCGGGCTGGGGCAGGCCGCTCAGTGGAAATGTCGGCGTCGGCGTCGGCGTGGGTGTCGGTGTGGGCGTCGGCGTGGCCTGGGTGGACGGGCGTGTGCTGGCTTCCGTCGAGGGGGTGCCGGTGGCGTTGGGGGATGGGGTGGAGCAGCCGGCCACAGCGCAGGCAGCGGCAATCGTCAGGGCCGCGAGGACCCGAGGGGTGGTCACCAGGGAACTGTAGGCAGCGGTGGAAGCCCAGGGGGGTTGGGCTCGCGGGGGAGCCGCCGGGGAGCCGCCGGGGAGTCATGGGCAATTTTTGGTGACAGGGGGTTGACCGTGGAGCAAAATGGAGTACATTGGGGATACTTGGGGTTAGCAAAGTGGCTAATGGGGCCAGAGTGGTGTGAGAGGGGAAGGGCAGCCAATGTTTCTGGGCACCCACGCTCCTCGATTGGACGACAAGGGCCGCCTCGTTCTCCCGGCGAAATTTCGCGAGCAATTGGCCGCCGGCCTGGTGCTGACCAAGGGTCAGGACCGATCGATCGTCGTGTGGCCGGCCGCGGAGTTCACCGCCTACTCCGAGCGCCTGAATGAGGCGTCGCGGTCTGACGCTCGTGTTCGGGCCTACCTGAGGGTGCTCTTTTCCGGCGCCTCGGATGAGATCCCCGACCGTCAGGGGCGGATCACGGTGCCGACGTCCCTGCGCGATTACGCGGGTCTGGATCGGGACGTGATCGTGGTGGGCAACGGAACCACCGCCGAGATTTGGGACTCCTCGACGTGGGAGTCCTACCTGGGCAGCCAGGAGGACGACTTCTCCGGAATAGACGAGGAGGTGATTCCAGGCGTGATGTGACACAGGCGGTGAGGCCTCCTCCCGCTGGGCACCCCCTGGCACCCCTTCCCCGGTGCCAGGAAGTGCAAAGCGGGCGGGGACCTGACCGACCTGGTCCCTTTCAGCACCACACCGAGCAATCCAAACCAACCAACACCCAAATCGACGTTCATCTCGACCGCGAACAAGGAGAAGGACATGGCAGCCATCGACGAAATTCCCGACGTGACATCGACGTTCCACCCCGTCCGCACGGGTGTGGCCGTCATGGTCGCCGGAGTCGCCACCGGAGCGGTCCTCTACGTGGTGTCCGTCGTCGTGGCGGGCTGGGCCTAGATCCGCGCTCGGGACACTCGTCCCGGTCGATGCGGAAGTCGACTCGTGACCTCACCACTCGTTCACCACACGCCCGTTGCCGGCGAGCGCGTCCTGGCCTTGCTGGCACCGGCTCTCACAGAGCCAGGTGCCGTCCTCGTTGATGCAACGGTTGGGCTGGGTGGTCACTCACGGATGGCCCTTGATCGATTCCCCGCCATTCGCGTCATCGGCATTGATCGAGACCCGGAGGCTCTCGAGATCGCCGCAGAGCGACTGTCCGCAAGTCGGGAGCGAGTGCACCTGGTGCATGCCGTGTTTGACGAGATCCCCTCCGTCCTTGCCGACCAGGGAATCGTGTGCGCTGATGGCGTGCTGTTCGACCTGGGGGTCTCCTCCATGCAATTGGACGAGGCGCGACGGGGGTTTTCGTACGCTCAGGATTCCGAGCTGGACATGCGGATGAACCCCGGGGACGTCCTGACGGCGGCAGATGTCGTGAACGACTACGCCGAAGAAGATCTTGTTCGCATCCTTCGGCAATTCGGCGAGGAGAAGTTCGCACCCCGCATCGCACGTGGAATCGTTCGCGCTCGGGAAGGTCACCGAGTGTCCCGATCGTCGGAGTTGGTGTCGATCGTCAAGGAGGCCATCCCCGCCGCAGCCCGGCGCCGAGGCGGTAATCCGGCGAAGCGCACCTTCCAGGCATTGCGTATTGAGGTCAACGCGGAACTGACGGTGCTGCGCGGAGCTCTCCCCCGAGCGCTTGATGTCCTCAGCGTCGGCGGCCGCATCGTGGTGCTGTCCTACCATTCACTCGAAGACCGAATCGTCAAGTCAGAGTTCGCTGCGCGCACATCTATTGACGCTCCACCGGATCTTCCCGTTGTTCCCCAGGACATGCAGCCGTCCTTCAGGTTGCTGACGCGGGGAGCCGAAATGGCGTCGGATGCGGAAGTGGAAGCCAACTCGCGGGCGGCCTCGGTTCGATTGCGCGCCGTCGAACGGGTGCCGGCATGAGCATTACATCGTCCGCCGCCGAATCGCCTCTGGCTGACCCATCTGTGNTTTCGCTGCCGTCGGAAAGCACCGAGTTCGCCACTCAGGCAGCTGGACGCCGACTGCGAAGCAACCGCCCCCACCTGCGATTGGTGGCTCCGCTACGGCCAGATCGGGCGAGTCGAGGGTTGTTCGCGGTGGTTGTCACCATCGTGTTGGCGTTGGGGCTCATCGTCATGTTGCTGATCAACACGTCCGTCGCCCAGACAGCCTTCGTCGTGAGTGAGTTGCAGTCGAAACAACGCGAGCTCGCACGAACCGAAGCTTCGTTGACCCAAGCGATTGCAGCTGTCGCCGCTCCGCCGGTACTCGAATCGAGAGCCCGTGCACTTGGCATGGTCCCAGCCACACGCCCGGTCTTCCTTACCGTGCCCAGCGGCAAAGTTCGCGGAAAAGCCAAAGCCGCTCCCGGTGATCGCACTCGGACAGTGAATCTCGCAGGCTCTTTGACAGCGACGCTCATCGATCCCCTTCCTGTCGACGAGCGCGGAGAAGAATTGCCTCCCGCGCAGCGACGGCAGATCGGGGACGGTGCGGTTCTTGTGGACGCTGCTGCTCAGCCCACCGGCGATGCGGCGACGCAGCAGGCACGTCGTAATGAAGAACGTCAGGCCTCGCGTCAGACGGCCACGACTGACGGGGCTGTTTTGGTGGGCCCTGACGAGCCACGAGGCGCAGACGTTGATGGTGCTGAACTCGGACAAGCGGGACGGTAATGGCTACCCGCTACCCAACGAAGCAGACCCAGACTCGACGACCACGCCGAGCGGCTTCCGGAGGACGTGGCTCCGGGGGAGCCGATCACATACCGGGTGATTTCCGTCGAGGTAACGCTCGGCGCCGAGGCACAGCGCTAGTCCTGGCAACGGCTGTCGTCGCTTCTGTTTTCGCAGCGCGTCTGGTGGATCTCCAGGCGGTGCGAGGCGAGGCTCTGGCGGATGCCGCGCTCAGTCAGCGGCTACGAACTCTGGAGATTCCGGCCTATCGCGGCAGCATCCTGGATCGAACCGGCCAAGCACTGGCGGTAACGGTCGAAGCCCGCGACGTGACTGCGGATCAAACGTTGATCGAGGATCCTGCTGCACTCGCGGTGGAACTCGCGCCGATCCTCGAAGTTCCGCAAGACGTGCTGGCCCATCGACTTACCGGCGAAAAGCGCTTTATGTATGTGGCGAAAGGAGTGACACCCGAAACGTGGGAGCGGATCAGATCCCTTCGACTACCGGGCATCTTCAGTGAAGAAACCTCGCAGCGCACGTATCCGGCAGGCGACTTGGCCTCGCACATCGTGGGCTTCGTGCAAGGAGACGGATCGGGTGGGTCCGGAATCGAATCGGCTTTCAACGACATCCTCACCGGTACGCCGGGACAGCAGACCTACGAGCGTGGCCCGGGAGGCAGAGTAATTCCCACGCAAAATCTGTCGTCAATTGCAGCGGTTGCAGGATCGGATGTTCAACTCACGATCGATCGAGACGTGCAATTTTCCGTTGAAGAAGCTATCCGAGGGTTAGCGCGCAGATCAGGCGCATCAAGCGCGACCGCAGTCGTGATGGACGTTCGCGCAGGCGAAATTGTGGCGATGGCAACGGCACCGGACTTTGACCCCAACCGAGTTTCACAATCGACGGAGGACGAGCGTCGGAATCGAGCCATTACTGACATCTTCGAACCGGGATCGACTGGAAAGATCATCACCGTTGCGGCTGCTATCAATGAAGGAATCGTAGACGCCCTGTCTCCCATCAGGGTGCCGGGCAGATTGAAACGAGCAGACAAGAAATTCAAGGATTATTGGGATCATGACACTCTTCACTTGACCGTGACCGGTGCCTTCGCGAGGTCCAGCAATATTGGAATGATCCTTTTGGCTGAGCAGATGTCGAAAGAGACGTTTGATTTGTACTTTGAGAAGTTCGGGTTGCAGCAGGACACCGGTCTCGAGCTACCAGCTGAATCAAAGGGACTGATGCAGCCCCCCGAGGAGTGGTTCGGGACGATACCGTTCACGCTCGCCTTCGGTCAGGGGTACTCGGCAACTTCCGTCCAAATGACAAGCGTTTTTGCAACTATCGCTAATCAGGGTATTCGAGTGGAGCCATCGATAGTGAAGGCCATCGTTGAAGCAGACGGAACGGTCGTCGATACCCCCGATGCGGAACGCTCCCGAGTGGTGCGCGAGGACACGGCACGTCAAGTCATGGCCATGATGGAAGCTGTTACGGGGGACGGCGGCACTGCCCCGCAAGCGCGGATTCCCGGCTACCGTGTCGCAGGGAAAACAGGAACTGCGCAGTTTGTTGATCTAGATTGCGGCTGCTACGCAGGTGACGTGACCGCTTCCTTCATTGGAGTAGTGCCGGCGGATGCTCCTCGATTGGCCGTCGGTGTATTTGTTCACCAACCGCAGCGAGGACGCACCGGCGGTGAATTGGCTGCCCCGGTCTTCAAAGAGGTGGCTTCTTATGCTCTCCAGGCAATGCAGATTCCTCCGTCCGGCAAGCGAGCTCCAACGCTCTCTTTGACGACTGGATAGTCGATGCGGCTCGCCGAGGTGCTTCGTGACGCCGGTCGCGGCGTGGTTGCGGACGTGACGGGCACTCTTGATGAATCAGTAGGCAACCTCAACATCGTTGGTATCGCGCTGTCGTCCGATGGAGTGGAGCCAGGCTTTGCTTTCGCTGCGCTCGCTGGCCACCACCGTCACGGAGCGGAATTTATCGACGAAGCATGTCGTCGAGGGGCGGTAGCGGTCATCACCGACGCCGAGGGTCAATTAATCATCGCTCGCAGCGCCCAAAGCGATATCCCCATCGTTGTATACGAACAACCGCGACCTTTGATCGCGCACATTGCGGCGTTCCTCGCTGGGTTCCCTACGCGGTCGCTGACGATGGTCGGGGTAACCGGCACAAACGGCAAGACCAGCGTCTGCGCCCTGCTCGCCGCAGCCCTTAGCGCCGGAGAGGTCAGTTGTGGCGTCATCGGAACCTTGGGCTCGACGTTGAACGGCGATCAACTCGCATCAGGCCCACGCACGACACCCGAAGCCCCCGACATCCAGGCGATGGCCGGGTCGATGGTGGACCGCGGAGCGAAGGCCATCGTTATGGAAGTCTCGAGTATCGCCCTGAGTGAGCATCGAGTCGATGGCGTCGTCTTCGACATCGCAGTTTTCACGGGCCTCAGCCACGATCATCTTGACTATCACGAGACCATGGAGGCCTACTTCTCCGCGAAGGTGGAACTCTTCGCCGGGGAGCGTTCGCGTCGGGGAGTCGTGCTGATCGATGACGAGTGGGGAGAGCGACTCGCGCGGGAGTCCGTTATCCCTATCGAGACGGTCAGCACCACCGGCAAACCGGCCGACTGGAATATGACCGCTGTCGATGGCGGGTGGGTGTTGACCGATGGTGTCGACTCCTGCGACGTGCGAACTCCGGTTGGTGCCGACTTTGTTGTCGCGAATGCCGCCGTGGCAATCGTCGCGGCACTCCGCGTGGGTGTTCCGCTCGATGTTGCTGCGGACGCAACCGAGACGGCCAGCATCCCCGGGCGGATGGAACTCGTCGGACGCGAGAACGGAATCGACTACGTCGTGGACTACGCGCACACGCCGGACGCGATTGAGCAGGTCGTATCCGCGGCCGCTCGTGAGCGAGCCGCTCGTGGACAAGGACGAGTCGTCGTTGTCATCGGTGCTGGGGGAGACCGCGATCCGCAGAAGCGACCGGATATGGGTGCGGCGGCCAGTCGGGCGGATGTCGTCATCGTGACCGATGACAACCCGCGATCGGAGAACCCGGCGGACATTCGACGGCAGATTCTCAAAGGAGTGCAGAGCGGTTGTGAGATTCACGAGTGCGATTCGCGGCGAGATGCCATCGGGCTCGCAGTGGCGACGGCGAGACCGGGTGATGTCGTTCTGGTGCTGGGGAAGGGGCACGAAGCGACACAGGAGTGGTCGGATGGCGTGATTGCGTTCGACGATCGGCAGGTGCTGGCATCCTTCATTCACAATCGTCACAATCGTCACGATCGTCACGAGGGGGAGTCTGGGAGGGGTGTCGAGTGAAGCGGCTCCCTGTCGATGTCCTCGCCACGGCGATGAACGCGTCGGTCAATGCTGCTCTCGATGTGACGGGAATTCAGGCAACCGGAGTTGCGATCGATTCTCGGGACGTCAGCCCCGGTGACGTGTTCTGCGCTCTTGAGGGAGAGCGCGTCGACGGGCACGATTTCGCAGCGGAGGCGATCGCCGCGGGCGCCGTGGCGATCATCACGAATCGCGATATCGCTGGTGTCCCGTGTTTGGTCACCGATAACTCGTTGGAAGCACTGGGGCGGCTGGCTCATTGGTACCGCACTCACGAACTTTCCGCGACGGTGATTGCCGTCACGGGTTCCTCAGGGAAAACCACAACCAAGGACCTGATTGCCGACGTTCTGCCCGGCGCTGTGGTCGCGGCCCGCGGCTCCTTCAATACCGAAGTCGGCGTTCCGCTGACCATCCTCGAGGCACACCCATCGACGGAATATCTGGTGCTCGAGATGGGGATGCGGGGAATCGGGCACATCGCGTACCTCGCCGAGATGGCAGAGCCGGACATCGGGGTCGTTCTCAACGTGGGGCTCGCGCATGTGGGAATGATGAACGGACCCGAGGAGATCGCGCGTGCGAAATCAGAGTTAGTTGGGGCCCTGTCTGCGGATGGTTTCGCTGTGCTGAATTGTGACGACTTCGCGGTCAGCGCCATGGCCGAGCAATCGGATGCTCCCGTGGTGTGGTTCGGCGAGAGCGAATCCGCTGGAGTCCGCGCCACAGGGGTCCAGCTTGACGACCAGGGGCGGGCCTCGTTCGACCTGACGGTGCCCGGGGAAGGCAGCGTTGCCGTGCACCTCTTGCTGCACGGCGAACACTTCGTCTCGGCCGCCCTGGCGGCCGCGGCGGTCGGTGTCTCGTGCGGCATGTCGGGTAAGGACATTGCGCGAGAATTGAGCAGTGCCCAGGCCCGAAGTCGCTGGCGCATGGATGTCCAAACGTCGACGCGGGGCATCACCGTGATCAACGATGCCTACAACGCCAACCCTGACTCCGTCCGCGCTGCGCTCAAGACGTTGCGCGCGATGCAGGGGTCCGGCAGAACGTGGGCCGTTCTCGGGGAAATGTTGGAGCTGGGTGATCGGTCTACCGATGAGCACGATGCGATTGGGCGGCTGGCAGTGCGCCTCGACATCTCTCGCCTAGTGTGCGTGGGGATTGGCACCAAGGTGATGCACCTGGCGGCGAGCAACGAAGGGTCGTGGGGAGACGAATCCGTATGGGTGGAAGACCCGCAGGCAGCGATCGATTTACTGGACGAGCAACTCGAGTCCGGGGATGTCGTCCTCGTCAAGGCCTCTCGCGCGGTAGGAATGGAGCGGGTGCCCGAGCATCTTCTGAATAGCGGCTCAACGACGCAGGGGAGTGACCAATGAGACTTGTGGTCATCGCCCTCGCGATCGCATCGGTCGTGTCGTTGGTGGGAACGCCGATTCTGATCAAGCTCCTGTCCCGACGCGGTCACGCCCAGGCGATTCGCGTCAGCACCGAAAGCGAGGCCTACCCCGATCATGAATTCAAGGTCGGTACGCCGTCCATGGGCGGCGTCGCCATTCTTCTCGCGGTGCTCGCGGGCTATTTCGGCACGCATCTGCTGACGTGGCGACCGGTGAGTACGTCCGGTTTGCTAGTGCTCTTCTTGATGGTGGGATTGGGTCTGGTCGGCCTGGCCGACGACTACTTGAAGATCTTCAAACAGCGCAGCACGGGTCTGCGGGCGAGAACCAAATTGATCGGCCAGGCCCTGGTTGCGTTCACATTCGCGTACCTGTCGGTCCAGTTCCCCGATGCCGATGGTGAGACCGCAGCTTCCATGGCGGTTTCCTTCGTCCGCGACACTCCGTTGGTCCTCCCCCTGGGGTTGTTCCTGGTGTGGGTGTGGTTCCTGATTACCGCAACCACCAATGGTGTGAACCTGACGGACGGACTCGACGGGTTGGCCGTCGGAGCATCAGTGATGAGCTTCCTGGCCTATGTGCTGTTGGCGATTTGGCAGTACGGACAGAACTGCGCGTTCGTTGATTCAGAATTCTGCTACACCACCCAGAATCCCTTGGACCTCGGAATCGTTGCGGCGTCCGCCGCGGGAGCGTGCTTTGGATTCCTGTGGTGGAACACGGCGCCAGCGCGGATCTTCATGGGCGATACCGGTTCTCTCGCCCTCGGCGGTGGTATCGCCGGACTCGCCATTCTCAGTCGTACCGAGTTGCTCCTGCCCTTCATCGCCGGGCTCTTCTTGATCACCACGGTGTCGGTCATCTTGCAGGTGGGTTCCTTCCGCCTCACCGGGCGTCGGATATTCCGCATGGCCCCGTTGCACCACCACTTCGAGATGATCGGCTGGCCTGAGATTCAAATCGTCGTGAGGTTGTGGATTGTTCAGGGACTGTGCATCGGAGCAGGATTGACGCTCTTTTATGCTGAGTGGGTACGTGCGTGACCGAGCACCGGGTGAGTGCACTGCATCGAGATTCGCAATGGTCCGACCTGTCCGTCTGCGTTGTCGGGCTGGGAGTCGCCGGCTATTCGTGCGCCGACGTGTTGATGCAACTTGGTGCATCGGTCACCATCGTGGATGAGTCACCGGGGGACATTCATCAGGAGCGAGCAGAAGTACTCGGATCGCTGGGTGCGGCTATTCGGTTCGGTGAGGCGGCCGAGTTGCCACTCGACAGCAATCTGGTGGTCGTATCACCGGGGATTCGACCGTCCGCGCCGGTGCTGGCCCCGGCGCTGGCTCGCGAGATTCCGATCTGGGGCGAACTCGAACTGGCGTGGCGGCTTCGTCGCGGTCCATCCGACGCCCCGTGGATGTGCGTGACGGGAACGAACGGAAAGACGACGGTGACGTTGATGCTGGAGTCGATGCTCACGGCATCGGGAGCTCGGGCAGTATCCGCAGGGAATATTGGTGTTCCTCTCGTCGACGTGATCATGCATGACGATGTCGAGGTCATTGCCGTGGAAGTGGGCGCGCCGCAACTTCCGTTCGTGGCATCGATGAGCCCCTACGCAGCCGTATGTCTGAACATCGCCGATGATCACATCGATCACTTCGGTTCCGTTGAGGAGTATGTGAACTCAAAAGAACGCATCTACCGACACACACGCCACTCCGCGATCTATTCGGTTGACGATGACGTGACGCGTGGAATGGTCGAACGGGCGGACGTAATCGATGGTTGTCGGGCTATCGGTTTCACGCAGGGAGTTCCTGACGTCGGAATGGTCGGCGTCGTGGACAACCTGCTGGTCGATCGGGCCTACCTCGAGCAGCGGCGAGATGCAGCCCTCGAGTTGGCGAGCATCAACGATGTCCGACCCCAGGCTCCACACAACGTCGCCAATGCGCTGGCCGCAGCGGCGCTTGCTAGGTCCTACGGGGTGCATCCGAGCGCGGTTCGGGCAGGCCTTCGTGACTTCCAACCGGCGCCGCACCGGATAGCCGAGGTCGGAGAGTTCTCGGGCGTCAGATACGTGGACGACTCGAAGGCGACCAACACCCATGCGGCGAAGACGTCACTTCTGGCGTACCCGTCGGTGGTGTGGGTCGCCGGTGGCGTGGCGAAGGGGCAGGAATTCGACGATTTGGTGGTCGAGATCCACGATCGGCTCCGAGGGGTGGTGCTCTTGGGGCGTGACGCGGGGGTTATCCGCGACGCTTTGGCCCGACACGCACCCGATATTCCGGTAATCGTCGTGGAACGCAACGAAACTGGTGTGATGGGTGAGGTTGTTGATGCAGCTGCTGGGCTCGCCCGACCCGGTGACGTCGTTCTCCTCGCCCCCGGGTGCGCCTCGTGGGACACGTTCACCGACTACACCGAGCGTGGACGTGCCTTCGCTGATGCTGTGCTGCAGCAGGGCTCGCCGTCATGAGCAGCCAGACGCCGGAGGTATCCGAGCGATCCACGAGCCCCGGCCAGGGCGGATCAACCTCCCCGCTGGCGCTACTCGCCCGTCACCCCCTGAGCGCGTATTACCTGCTGATGGGTTCGGCGTTGCTTTTGCTTCTCCTCGGCCTGATCATGGTGATGTCGGCATCGAGCATCGAAAGTGTCCGCGTCTTCGGATCTCCCTACACCCTCGCGCAACGCCAGGCCTTCTTCGCCCTGCTCGGCGCCGTTGCGATGTTCTTTGCGGCTCGCACATCCGTGCAGTTCTGGCGTGCCTTCGCGTGGCCATTGCTGCTCGTCGCCTTTGGATTGCTGGTGGCTGTCCTCATCATCGGCGTCGAAGTCGCCGGACAACGCAACTGGATCGAAATCTTCGGCCCTTTCAGGCTCCAGCCGAGTGAAATCGCGAAACTCGCGCTTGTCGTGTGGGGCGCGGAAGTGCTGTCGCGGCGGTCTCGCCGGCTCGACACCTGGCGTGGCCTGCTCATTCCAATCGTGCCGGTAGCAGTCGTGATGATGGTGTTGGTTCTCACCGAGGGTGACTTCGGGAACACGGTGATGCTGGGAGCCATCCTCGCGGGCATTCTCTTCGCCGCCGGGGCGCCGCTACGGGTTTTCGCCGTTTTCGCAGCGGTGGGTGCCGTGGGAGTGTGGATTCTCTCGTTGGCCGCGCCCTATCGCATGGACCGCATCCTGTCCTGGCTCAATCCTGGCTCGGATCGATTGGGGGTCGGTTGGCAGGTCACCCAAGGGCAATACGCGCTCGGTACCGGAGGCTTTTGGGGAGTGGGGCTCGGTGCCAGCCGAGAAAAGTGGGGGACGTTGCCGGAGGCCCACACAGACTTCATCTACCCCGTGATCGGTGAAGAGCTCGGGCTGCTGGGAACGTTGATCGTGTTGGCGTTGTTCTCACTGCTTGCCTTTGCGGTCTTTCGTCTCAGCCGGAACACCGATGATTCCTTCGTTCGCTACGCCGCTGCCGGGGTCGGGGCGTGGATCGTGGTGCAGGCCGTGGTGAACATCGGCGGGGTCCTCGGACTTCTTCCCGTTGCGGGAGTCACCCTTCCACTGGTCTCCTACGGAGGGTCATCGCTGATTCCCACTCTGACAGCCATCGGCATGCTTATGGCCTTTGCTCGTCAAGAGCCCGGTGCCCGACGCGCGTTGCGACGACGCAGCACGGCCCAGGCCCTGCGGCGCCGATAGCGGTCCGTCGCCATGCACGTGGTCTTCGCTGCCGGTGGTACAGCCGGTCACCTCGAACCCGCTCTCACGACGGCTGACCTTCTCGTGCAACGTGATCCCACAACCGCCGTCTCTTTTGTCGGTGGCAGCCGGGGCCTTGAAGGAGAACTCGTGGCCGCGCGTGGATACGCGTTGGTAGCCACCACCGCGCAGCCTTTTCCTCGACGCCTCTCTGCAAGCGCAGTCGCCTTCCCGTTCTTGACCATCGAGGGTGTGTGGCAGGCCGCAGCCCATCTGCGTGAGGTTTCAGCGGACGTGGTGGTGGGCTTCGGGGGTTACGCAGCCGTGCCTGGCTACGCGGCTGCGTGGTTGACGCGCACTCCCTTAGTCATCCACGAAGCAAACTCTCGCGCTGGATTCGCCAACGTGCTCGGAGCGAAATGGACGAAGAACGTCGCGAGCGTCCATCCTGGGGTGCTCGCCCACGCCCGGCCTATGGGGCTTCCCCTTCGTCCATCGGTGGCACAACTCAACGTCGCAGAACAACGTAGCGTGGCACGAGGGATGTGGGACCTTCCCGAACAGGGACCGGTTGTTTTGATTTTCGGCGGAAGCCAAGGAGCCCGACACCTGAACGAAGTCGTCGCCGGCAGCATCCAGGCGCTGACGGACGCCGGAGTCAGCGTTCTGCATGCCGTGGGCAGGAACAATCTGCTCCCAGACCCGCACCCGAACTATCGACCCGTCGCATACATCAATCAGATGGATAGGGCCTATGCAGCCGCCGATCTTGTTGTTTGTCGATCCGGAGCAATGACCTGCGCGGAATTGACAGCGGTCGGTGTGCCGGCCATCTACGTGCCCCTACCTATCGGAAACGGCGAGCAAGCGGGAAATTCACGTCCGATCGTGGATGCAGGTGGGGGATTGCAGGTGGCGGATGAGGCTGTGACATCGGAGTGGCTCACGACCACGGCGCTCACCCTGGTACAGGATGAAGGTCGGCTCCGGACGATGGCGTCGGCTGCCCGCTCTCTCGGTGACCGGAACGCCGGTGAGGCGATGGTGCGGTGGATAGGCGACGTCGTCGAGCGGCGACGGAAGGGTCGGTGATGAACGGGGCGGATCTGGCCGACCTCGGTCGCGTGCACATCGTCGGAATCGGTGGAGCCGGAATGTCGGGGATCGCGAGCATCCTTGCTGCCCGCGGGGTGCATGTCACAGGCAGTGACGCTAAGGAATCACGGCGAGTGCATTCTTTGCGGGCCCTGGGCATCGAGGTGTCGGTCGGGCACCAGAAGTCGATAACCGCAGACACCCTCGTCTACTCGACGGCTATCCCTGAGTCGAATTCCGAGCGTCGGTTCGCGCGAGAGCATTCGATCCCAGAGATGTCTCGCGCCACGGCCCTGGCGTCGGTCATGAGCGGTCGACGTGGGGTCGCGGTGTCGGGAACACATGGGAAGACGACGACTACGTCGATGTTGACCGTCACCCTGCAAGCGTGTGGTGCTGATCCATCGTTCGTGATCGGTAGCGAGTTGAACGAATCAGGGTCGAATGCGCACCTGGGTACGGGGGAACTGTTCGTCGTGGAAGCCGACGAGAGCGATGGTTCGTTCCTCGCGCTGCCGGCGGTTGTGGGGATCGTCACGAACGTCGAATCCGACCACTTGAATCATTGGGAGACCTTCGACGCGCTTGAAAACGCCTTCGACGATTTTGGACGACAGATCGCGGCTGCGGGCGGGTTCATTGTCATCTGCGCCGACGACCCGGGCGCCCGCGCAATGGGCGAACGGCTTGTCGCCGAGGGCATCGATGTTCGCAGTTACGGCGAGACTGTCGATGCCACGGTTCGNATGATNGACCCTATCCAAGACATAGACGGTTGGAGTTTCACCGTCGCCAAAGACGGAGTTCGACTCGGTCGGATTGCCCTCCAGGTACCCGGTCGACACAACGCTCTCAATGCCCTGGCCGCCTACGTTGCGGCGACGGGGCTCGGATTCGCCGACGTGGATGTTCGGCGAGGACTCGAATCGTTTTCAGGAACCCGTCGACGTTTCGACTTCAAAGGTGAAGTGGCGGGGGTCCGTGTCTATGACGACTACGCCCACCACCCAACGGAAATCGACGCGACCTTGCGAGCGGCCCGCGAAGTGGTCGGCACCGGCCGGGTCATCGTCGCGTTTCAAGCCCATCACTACTACCGGACGGCGATGTTCGTGCAGGAATTCGGGCAAGCCCTCGGCTTGGCGGACGTGGCGGTAGTCCTTGAAGTATTTGCTCCCGGTGAGGTGCCGATTCCCGGTGCCAGCGGACAAACCCTCGCGGCGAATGTTCCCCTGCCCGAGGACGACGCGATTTTCGAACCGTCTTGGACCGCTGTCGCCGGGATCCTCGCCGATCGCGCACATGCCGGTGACATTGTGATGACCCTCGGCGCCGGAGATATTGGAATGCTGGGCACCGAAGTCCTCGATCGCCTCCGGAGTCGGCTATGACGGTGATCGACAACCCGAGGCTCGAGCGGAACAGTGTGCCTGCCTCGACGTCGGGACCAGACCCGGAAACCAGCAACGAGCGCGCAGCCGGCCCGAAACGGAAAGTCCGCCGGCGACGGTTCCGGTTCACGCGCAGGCGTCGTCGGCGGCGCGCGGTCGCCGATCGTTGGGTGGCGCGGTCGCAGCGGCGACGATGGTGGCGATTGGCCAGCCTCGTGCTGGTGGTGGCGCTGATCGGCGGCGCCGTGTGGGCAGCCTGGTTCTCGTCGCTGCTTGCTGTGCATCAGGTATCGGTCATTGGCTTGAGCGACGAGGGGGAATTGGTGGGCGGGCAAGAGGTTCGATCGGCTGCATCCATCCCGGTCGGTACGCCGATCGCGCGCCTGGATACCGCTTCGGCCCAGGCTCGCGTGCTCGAGCTGCCGTGGGTGGCATCGGTTGAGGTTCGGCGCGCATGGCCAGAGGATGTCGTGATCGCCGTGACCGAACGGTCTCCGGTGGCCGTTGTCATGCAAGGCGAGGATCGTCGGGGTGTCGATGCCGAGGGGAACATCTTCGATCCACCCGGAGGGTTGTGGCTCACTGGTCCGATCATCCGTGGTGACGAGGGCGCCATTGCCGAGGCAGTAAAGGTCGCGTCTTCCCTTCCCGCTGATCTGGAGAAGCGGGTCCGGGTGATCCAGGCGTTGAGCGTCGATGACATTCGTTTGGGACTCAGGAACAAGTCGATCGTGCGCTGGGGAAATTCCCAGGAAACGGAGTTCAAGGTAGAGGTTCTGCGCTCGTTGTTGCCGCGCCGCGCCCAGGCTTACGATGTCAGCGCGCCATCGCTACCGGCCACTTTTGGAGAAAAGGGCCCCAAGAAATAAAAAAAAGAAACTTTCTGCTTTTCGTCTTGCGTCGAAGGTGTCGCACCCCCTACCCTCCCGCCGGCTCAGGGCCAGACGATGTTTCAGCCTGAAGTAAAGGTTGAGACTTGGGCTTCGAGCCGCACGAGTCGATGCGCCCCCTCGCGTCGACGTGGAGGAAAGGACGAGCAGCAGTGGCGGCTCCTCAAAACTACTTGGCAGTAATCAAGGTCGTCGGTATTGGCGGCGGTGGCGTGAATGCGGTCAACCGCATGATTGAGGTCGGCTTGAAGGGCGTGGAGTTCATCGCCATTAATACCGACGCGCAGGCGCTCTTGATGAGCGACGCCGACGTCAAGCTCGACATCGGACGGGAGTTGACGCGAGGCCTCGGAGCTGGCGCGAACCCGGAGGTTGGGCGCAAGGCGGCGGAAGATCACATCGAGGAGATCGAGGAAGTCCTCCAGGGCGCCGACATGGTCTTTGTCACTGCGGGAGAAGGCGGTGGAACCGGCACCGGTGGAGCACCGATCGTTGCCCAGGTTGCCCGGTCCCTCGGAGCGCTCACCATCGGCGTAGTCACGCGACCGTTCGGCTTCGAAGGTCGCCGTCGGCAAGTGCAGGCCGACCAGGGCGTCGAGGATCTGCGCACCGAGGTCGACACGCTCATCGTCATTCCGAACGATCGCCTGTTGTCCTTAGCAGATCGCGAGATCAGCGTGATCGACGCGTTCCGGCAAGCCGATCACGTTCTGCTGCAGGGTGTCTCGGGCATCACGGATCTGATCACGACACCCGGATTGATTAATTTGGACTTCGCCGACGTCAAGAGCGTGATGCACGCGGCTGGATCTGCATTAATGGGCATCGGGTCGGCGCGAGGCGAGGATAGGGCGACGCAGGCCGCAGAAAAGGCCGTTTCCAGCCCCCTCCTCGAAGCGGGAATCGATGGAGCCCACGGGGTGTTGTTGTCGGTCTCCGGCGGTAGTGACCTGGGCCTGTTCGAGATCAGCGAGGCCGCTCGCCTCGTCAGTGACGCCGCTCATCCCGAGGCGAACATCATCTTCGGTGCTGTCATTGACGACACCCTGGGTGATGAGGTTCGCGTGACGGTCATCGCTGCGGGTTTCGAAGGTGGTGAGCCTCCGGTCCGTAAGGTGGCAGCTCCTGCTCGATCCACCGATGCGACGGGAGATATCCCGGCCGTGCAACAGCCGAAGGCAACGGTATTCGCCGATTCTGATGACGACTTGGACGTTCCAGATTTCCTGAGGTAGCGCGTGGCAACAGACGCGAGTGGCAGTAGGGCCTTCCCCGACCTACGGACACTCGCCGGCACGTGGTCGTGTCCACGTCACGCGTCATTGGGTGCGTCGTGTATGTACGTGATCTCACGAGCCGATGGTGGGCGCAGCGTCGGTGACTTCGCTGCGGGAAATCTCGCCGATCATGTCGGTGACGACGAAGATGCGGTGCAGACCAATCGACGGCACTTGGCATCGGCTCTGAAGGCGAAGGAGGGGCTGGCCTTCATTCGCGCGTCGCACGGCGCTGATGTGGCATGGGTGACAACCCCGGACACGTTCGCTGACGTCGATGCGCTGGCGACCGATAGGAACGACATCGGCTTGGTGGCGTTGGGTGCCGACTGCGCCATCATCGGTCTCCATGGTCATCGACGCGACGGCACGCCTGTGCTCGGCGTCGCACACTGCGGATGGAAAGGACTCGTGGAGGACGTGATCGGATCAGTAGTCGCCGAGATGACCAGCGACGGAGCAGAAAACATCGGTGCGGTTCTTGGTCCTGCGATCTGTGGTGAGTGCTACCGAGTGGATGCCGAGCGGCACGATGCGGTGCGAGCGGCGGTGAGCGATCGTGTCGCGCACGCGGCTCTGGTAACTGGGGTGCAGCAACCCGTACATTCGCAGTGGGCTCCGCACGAGCAGAAAGACGAGGGCTTTGGCATCGACATTCGCGCCGGAAGCAAGGAGCGGCTCATGGAACTGGGTGTCGCTATCGACGGCGAAGAACTCCTGCAGGGCAGGGAGTGCACGTATGAATCGGCAACATGGTTCAGCTATCGCCGTTCAATGGCACAGGCTCGCAGTGGGCGTTCGGGTCGACAGGCACTTGCCGTGGTCTCTGCCACGTCGAACGATGCGGACGAATCGTGACGGCGACAAGGCGAGAGGTCCTGGCGCAGAGACTTCATGATGTTCACGAGCGCATCGAATCTGCGCGGATCGCTGCTGGTCGAAGGGAAGACGACGACCAGGTTCAACTTGTCGTTGTGACGAAGACCTTCCCTGCCAGTGACGTTTCGCTCCTCGCCGAACTCGGAGTCACCGATGTCGGAGAAAACCGAGATCAAGAGGCCCGAGCCAAACGTGCCGATGTGAGCAGCGAAGACCTCCGCTGGCACATGATCGGTCGCTTACAGCGCAACAAAGTGTCGTCCGTTGCACGATGGGCGGACGTCGTCGAATCGATCGACCGGCATGAACTCATCGAGCCTCTTGCCGGTGCCGTGGAACGATTCGATAGAAAACCGGTGCAGGTCCTGCTGCAGGTGAGCGTGGATCCGATTCCTGACCCGGGGCGCGGGGGAGTCGATCCCGATGACGTCGAATCCCTCGCCGAGGCTGTAACTAGGCACGAGGCTCTGCACCTGGCGGGCGTCATGGCGGTGGCACCCCACCCGGACACCGGCATGGATCCACGGGCGGCATTCGATCGGTTGCGCGAGATTTCGGCGCGTTTGCGAACCTCCTGGCCGCATGCCCGAGAGATCTCGGCTGGCATGAGCAACGACCTCGAAGCCGGCGTCGCCGCAGGGGCGACACAGGTGCGTATCGGGGGAGCGATACTCGGGGAACGCCCTCCGGTGCAGTAGCGTCAGAGGAGAAGTAATTCACGGTCGCCGCTGGCGCGTCCGTGAGGGCGAAAAACGACATCACGGAGGTGGGCGATGGCTGGCGCAATGCGCAAGATGGCCGTTTACCTCGGGTTGGTGGAGGACGCCTCGTACGAGGATTACGACGAGTATGACGACTACGAGGAGCCGGCTCGGGAATCCCGCCGGGATCGCAACAGCCGCCGGAGTTCCCGGGATCGGTACGAGGCCGATGATGATGCGTACGAGGCACGCAGCGTGCGGCCTATCAACGAGCCTCGAGGCGTTCGGACCATCAGGCCAGATTCCGCCACCGATCGCGCCCCGTCGTCAGTAGCGGTGGGACGCCCCGCGATGGCAGACCTGAGCCGCATCGAAGCCATCCATCCCCGCTCCTACAACGACGCGCGTCGCATCGGTGAGGAATTTCGCGCTGGAGTGCCGGTCATCATGAACCTGGGCGACATGGATGAGATGGACGCCAAGCGCATCATCGATTTTGCGGCCGGCCTGGTTTATGGACTGCACGGCACGATCGAACGCATTACCGGCAAGGTCTTCCTGCTCTCACCGGCCAACGTCGATCTCGGGGATCAGGCGCGGGCACAGATAGCCGAGGATGGGTTCTTCAATCAAAGTTGACGAAGCCGTGAGAGGAGTTTCGAAGAGGTGAGCATCTTCGGTCAGATCCTGGGCACTGTCCTGTGGCTCTATTGGCTTGTCTTGATTGCCCGCCTAGTTTTGGACTTCGTCCGGATTTTCGCGCGATCCTGGCAGCCTCGGGGACCTCTGCTGTTGATCGCCGAATTCGTGTACGCAATCACGGACCCTCCCCTCCGCGCCCTTCGACGGGTGATCCCACCGCTGCGACTCGGCAGCGTCTCGCTCGATTTGGCGTTTCTCATTCTCATATTAGGGGTTCAGATCCTCATCAATTTTGTCGTCTTGCTTTAGGGTCGAGATCGTGACCTTGAGCGCACAGAATGTTCGTGACGCCCGATTCGGAACCACACGTATTCGAGCCGGGTACAACCTGGCCGAGGTCGATGCGTTCCTCGACCAAGTGGAAGACACCATCGCCCACGCGTCAAGCGAAGGCCAGCGACTCGGTGATGAAGTCGAGGCACTCCGCTCTCAGGTTCAGCAGCTGCAAGGGCGCTTAGCGGCGGCCCAGCGCGAACTCCAGGAAGCCCAGTCAACGCCGGTCGCTGCTCCCGATGAAGGCCACGCCACTGTCATTACTCCTACCGACGATGGTGCGTCGACGACAGAAAACGTCGTTGTTAGTGATGTTCCACCGGCAGGCGAGGAGGGTTTGGTTGCGATTCGCGATCGTGTGCGAGAAATGCTCACCCGACAGCTCGCCCTCGTCGACGATCTCGACATTGACGCGCCTGACGGGTCGGCGGATTCCCCACCTGGCTAGGAGTTTCGGGCGATCCCGACCGACACGGGTAGGTCGGTTTCCATTGGGTCGTAGTCGGCTGGCATGTCGCGGCGTTCGACGGCGGTGGCGAGAACCTCCGAGGCGATCGATGCACCGTGTTCGGCGAAAGTGGTCTCGATCTCGCTGTCGTGTGAGCTCCACGTCAGTGAGATTCGATCCGAGATGTCGAATCCCAGAGACTTGCGCGTCTCTTGGATTCCTCGGATCAGTTCGCGTGCAAGGCCCGCACGCCGGAGTTCGTCGTCGATGTGAAGATCGATGGCGACCGACTCTTCTGCGTCACTGGCGACCGTCCACCCTTCGCGGGGCGACTCTGTCACGATGATGTCGTCGGCGTAGACGTCTTCACTTTTGCCATCCACCCTGAGCGAAAACGAACCACCGGCACGAACGCTGTTCGCCAGCGTGGCGGGCTCGACATCGGTTATTGCCTGGGCGACAACCGGCGTGTGCTTCCCGAAGCGCTTTCCTAGTTCGCGGAAGTTCGGTTTGACCACGACGTCCACCAGCCCGGCTTCCTCCCCGAGGACCTCAACGACGCGCACGTTGAGTTCGTCGGCAACCTCGGCGACAAGTTCGTCGGGGAGTTGCGCCCAGCCGGGTGCGGACACTAGGGCGCGCGAGAGCGGCTGCCGCGTCTTGACGCTGCTCGTGGCCCGGGCTGCCCGTCCAAGTTCGACGACTCTGCGCACGAGTGCCATGTTGTCGCGCAGGTCATCGTTGATGGTCGCGTTCTCCAGCGATGGCCACGACGCCAGGTGCACGGATATCGGAGCCTGATCGTCGGTTGCTCGGAACAGGTCTTGCCACACGCGTTCGGCAATGAACGGTGTGTACGGAGCCAGGCACAAAGTGACGATGCGGAGAGCTTCGTGGAGGGTAGCCAGTGCGGACTCGTCTCCATCCCAGAAGCGTCTGCGCGAGCGGCGTACGTACCAATTGGAGAGATCGTCGATGTATTCGGCGAGTATCCGGCCGCCGCGCTGGGTATCGAAATTGTCCAGGGCATCGTCCACATCCCGGGCAACCCGTGCTCCTTCCGAGAGCACCCACCGGTCAATGAGTGGGCGCTCCTCGGCCGCCGGCGCTCCCGTCGATGGAGACCATTCNGCGGTTCTTGCATACAGCGATTGGAAGGAAACGGTGTTCCAGTAGGTAAGGAGTGTTCGGCGGACCACATCGGCAATCGCCGTGTGACCGACGCGACGGGCTTGCCAAGGAGAGCCGGAGGCCAGCATGAACCAGCGCACTGCGTCAGCGCCGTGCGTGTCCATCAGGGGGATGGGTTCGAGCACGTTCCCGAGGTGCTTACTCATCTTGCGGCCGTCTTCGTCCAAGATGTGGCCGAGGCAAACGACGTTCTTGTATGACGATTCTCCGAAGACAAGAGTCCCGACGGCCATTAAGGAATAGAACCAACCACGGGTTTGATCGATCGCCTCGCAAATGAAGTCGGCGGGGTACTGCTGCGCGAACTCTTCTGCATTCTTGCGCGGGTACCCCAGTGCGGCGAACGGCATGGCGCCGGAGTCGTACCAGCAGTCGATGACCTCCGGCACGCGATTCGCCGTGTTCTCGCACTCTGGACACTGAATCGCGACATCGTCGACGAACGGGCGGTGCGGATCAAGATCGTCGACGTCCCTACCGGCCCGCGACGACAGCTCCTCGAGCGATCCAATGGCCGTGAGGTGTCCAGCTTCGCATCGCCAAATAGGTAACGGCGTTCCCCAGTACCTGTTGCGTGACAAGGCCCAGTCCACGTTGTTGGTGAGCCAGTCGCCGTAGCGGCCCCACTTAATGGTGGGCGGGTACCAGTTGGTCTGCTCGTTTTGCGCCAGAAGTGCTTCCTTGACGGCTGTCGTCTTGACGTACCAGGACGGCTGCGCGTAGTACAGAAGCGGCGTGTGGCATCGCCAGCAGTGAGGGTAGGAGTGCTCGTAGGGGTTTCGGCGAAAGAGTAGACCCCGCTCGTCGAGATCGGCTACGAGTACTTCGTCGGCGGTCTTGAAGAACATTCCGCCCACCAGCGGCGTCTCGTCGACGAAGGTGCCGTCTGGATTGATCGGGTTGACGACGGGAAGCCCGTAGCTGCGACAACTCGCGAGGTCGTCTGCGCCGAAGGCCGGCGCCTGGTGCACCAGTCCTGTTCCATCATCTGTCGTGACGTAGTCGGCGAGGATGACGTAGTGGGAGTCAGGGATGTCCACGAGGTCGAAGGGACGCCGGTATCGGGTGCGCTCGAGGTGCGACCCAGCGAACTCCTCGACGATCTCGACGTCACTGTCGCCGAAGACGTGCGACACGAGCTCATGTGCGACAACGAGATGCTCATTGTTCGCAGTTTTCACGACTACGTACGTGGCGTCTGGTCGGACGGCCACCGCCGTATTCGACACAAGCGTCCACGGCGTCGTCGTCCACACCAAGAGGGCCGCGGACGGGTAACGCTCCTGCAGGGGTCCGTCGTCGATAGGGAAGCGAACGTAGACCGATGGGTCGACCACCGTTTCGTAGCCTTGGGCGAGCTCGTGGTCGCTCAGTCCGGTCCCGCACCGTGGGCAGTACGGCGCGACGCGGTGGTCTTGCACGAGTAAACCTGCGTCGAAGATCTCTTTCAACGACCACCAGACGCTTTGGACGTAGTCCCGATCCATCGTCCAGTAGGCAGAGTCGGTGTCCACCCAGAACGCCATCCGCTTGCTCATGTGGGTGAACTCGTCGACGTGGCGGAGAACGGATTCGCGACACCGTTCATTGAATTTGGCGATCCCGTAGTTCTCGATGTCCTGCTTGCCGCTGAATCCGAGTTCGCGCTCGACCGCGAGTTCGACGGGCAATCCGTGGCAGTCCCACCCTGCTTGGCGGGGCACGAAGTACCCCTTCATTGTGCGGTAGCGAGGGAAGATGTCCTTAAAGACACGTGCTTCCACGTGGTGGGCTCCGGGGGTGCCGTTGGCCGTGGGAGGACCCTCGTAGAAGGTCCACAGGGGGCGCCCCTCGGCTTGCGCAAGGGAGCGCTCGAACACCGATTCTTGATCCCACAGATCCAGAATCTGGTGCTCCATGGCCGGCAGATCGATCTGCACGGGCACGGCCTTGTACATGGCGCCTCCTGTCCGAACGGGCAGGATAGTCGTCTGGGTCGGCGTGCCGGTGACCCGTGACCGTGAAACCACCCCTACCATTCCTGCACGCAGCAGCGCGTCGGCCTGAGGGAAACGTCCTGGCGGGTGCGGGCGGGCAGCGGAACGGCAACTGAGGAGATCACGATGGCGGCCACGAAGAAGGCTCCCGCGAAGAAGGCGGCCGCGAAGAAGGCGGCCGCGAAGAAGGTCCCCAAGAAGTCGGCTGTCAAGAAGGCTCCCGCGAAGAAGTCGGCCGCGAAGAAGGTCCCCAAGAAGTCGGCTGTCAAGAAGGCTCCCGCGAAGAAGTCGGCCCCGAAGAAGGCCCCCAAGAGGTCGACTCCTGCAAAGAAGGCAGCCCCCAAGAAGGCGCCGATTAAGAGGGTGACGAAGAAGCGCCCCGTTGTTCGCGAGGACGAGTCACCGTGGACGGACTCAGAGCTTGCGGCTGTGCGCGCCGAACTGATCGCCGACCGCGAGCGACTACTCGAGGAAATTGCTATCGCCGAAAAGGGTCTCGCCGATCTGATCCGCGATTCTGGAGACGGAGCGGGTGACGATCAAGCCGATGCAGGGAGCAAGACCTTCGAGCGAGAGCACGAGATGTCTCTCGCCAACAACGCGCGCGACATGCTCGAGCAGGTCAATCACGCGTTGGCTCGTATAGCTGACGGTTCCTATGGGGAGTGCGAGAACTGTGGCAAGCCGATCGGCAAGTACCGACTACAGGCCTTCCCGCGAGCCACGCTCCGCCTCGAGTGCAAGGAAGCCGAAGAGCGGCTCTAGGCACTGGCGGTCACGGACATAGGCTGGCGAAGTGTTTCAAGGCGCCCCCCGATCCGTACTGGCGGTGCTCGCCGGAACCGCCGTGGGCATCGTTCTTATCGACCAGGTGACTAAGGCGTGGGCTGTGGCCCATCTCCAACCCCGCATCGAGAGTGACGAAGGGCCCCTCTACATCATCGATCCGCTCCTGCGCTTGACGTATGTCGAGAACACCGGGGCGGCATGGGGGATGGGAGCCGGATACACCTGGATATTCACCATCGTTGCCGTCGTGGTGGGAATCGTCATCGTTCGGTTCGCGCGAACAATCACCTCCCGTGCGTGGGCCCTGGCACTCGGTGGGTTGCTTGGTGGGTTACTCGGAAACTTGATCGATCGACTCACGCGACCTCCGGGCCCGGGGTTGGGTTCGGTGGTCGACTTCATCGGCCTTCCAAACTTTCCTGTCTTCAACGTGGCCGATATGGCGATCACGTGTTCGGCGGTGGCGATGATCATCCTGGCGTGGCGCGGCATCCCGCTATCGGAGTCGGAACCGAATGGCTCCAGCTCGGACGACTCCAGCTCGAATGACTCGAGATCAGAGGAGTCTGCATCGCAAGCGCCGATGTCCACGGATGAGCCGATTCAAGAAGACGACTTACGTCATGACGACACACCCGCGGCCGGGAGCGGCCCATGAGTCGGATTCTCCCGGTGCCTGAGGGGCTTGAGGGAGAAAGGATCGACGTCGCGCTCGCGACGATGCTGGGGTTGTCGCGGGCACGTTCGAGTGCACTCGTGGAAAGCGGAGCCGTCCAGGTCGCAAGCCGTGTGGTCGCCAAGTCACATCGTCTTGCTCCCGGCGAGATGATCGAAATCCGCGAGATGGGCGAGACGCGCGACGCGTCCGACGGCGGCGGATCAGAGGCCGGGCCGTTCGCGGGACCGTCGACCAACGCACCCTCGGTGGAGATTCCGATTCTGTGGGAGGACAACGACGTTGTCGTGATCGACAAGCCGGCAGGTGTTGCCGCTCATCCGAGCCCGGGTTGGTCGGGGCCCACGGTGACCGTTTCCTTGTCCGCCGCCGGGCATGCTCTGGCGACGGCCGGAGCAGCGGAGCGCGAGGGCGTGGTGCACCGGCTCGATGTTGGGACGACGGGGGCGATGGTTGTAGCCAAGAGCGCGGCGGCATACACCTCGCTCAAGCGACAGTTCAAGGAACGGACGGTGGACAAGCAGTACCACGCAGTCGTGCATGGTTTTCTTGACCCGCTGGTGGGGACGATCGATGCCCCCATCGACCGACATCCATCCAAGGATTACAAGTGGGCCGTCGTTGCTGGCGGCCGGGAGAGCGTGACCCATTACGAAACACTCGAAGCGTGGCCTCGAGCGTCGCTGGTCGAAGTGCATCTCGAAACAGGGCGTACGCATCAGATTCGGGTCCATATGGCGGCGATGCGCCATCCGTGTGTCGGGGATGTGACCTACGGCGCGGATCCGACAGTGGCGAAAGAATTGGGGCTCACGAGACAGTGGTTACACGCGAGACGATTGGGATTTGAGCATCCGCATACGGGGAAGAACGTGTCGTTCGAAAGCCCGTACCCGATAGATCTTGAGCAGGCCCTGGAGCGGCTGCAGGTCGGCTTGTCGGGCTGAGCGGCTAGCCGGTTCGGGCATAGAGTTGGACGATGTCCCGCTGCCGATATGAGTCACCGTTCACGGTGACCGGTGGGGGATCGGGATGACGTCGGACGAATTCGTCCATCTTCACGTACATACCGAGTACTCGATGCTCGACGGTGCTGCTCGACTCGACGATCTGATGGCTGAGGCCAGTCGTCTCGGTATGTCGGCCATCGCAATGACCGACCACGGAAACCTTTACGGCGCGTACGACTTCTATACGAAGGCCCGGGGTGCCGGACTCAAGCCGATCATCGGCCTCGAGGGCTATTACGCGCCCCAGGGTCGAGCCGAACGTAAACCTTTTGATTTCGGCGGAGGGTTCGACGAGGGAACGCCGGAGGATCCAGGCGCCGGCCGAGGCAAACACAGTTACACCCACATGACGGTGTGGGCGGAATCCACCCTGGGCATGCACAACCTCTTCCGCTTGTCGTCTTTGGCCAGCCTTGAAGGGCAGTACCACAAGCCGCGCTTCGACCGAGAGTTGCTCGATCGGTTCGGTGCCGGATTGATCGGTACGACCGGGTGCCCCAGCGGGGAGGTCAATCGCTGGCTGCAGGCGGGTCAGTACGAGAAGGCGCGCGCTGCCGCGGCCGATTTTCGCGACATCCTCGGCCCGGAAAACTACTTCTGCGAAGTCATGGACCACGGCTTGGCAATCGAGCGAAGGTTTCGAGAAGACCTGATCCGCATCGCACGGGACCTGAACTTGCCGTTGGTGGCCACCAACGATCTGCATTACGTGCACGAGTCGGATGCGGATACCCACGAGGTGTTGTTGTGCGTCGGAACGCGGACGACAATGGACGACCCCAAGCGGTTTCGATTTGACGCCCGGGACTTCTACCTGAAGTCCGCTGCCGAGATGCGTTCGGTGTGGTCCGAACTCCCCGAGGCATGCGACAACACATTGCTCATTGCGGAGCGATGCGAGGTTTCCTTCGACGAGGGAGCCAACCTGATGCCGCAGTTCCCAGTGCCGGACGGGTACACCGAAGAGACCTGGCTGCGGGCAGAGGTAGAGCGTGGCCTGGAGGTTCGTTACCAGGGCTCAGTTCCCGACGATGTCCGCCAGCAGTCGGAGTACGAGCTGGGTGTTGTTTCTCAGATGGGATTCCCCGGCTACTTTCTCGTGGTCGCTGATCTCGTTCGCTACGCCCGCGACAACAAGATCCGAGTCGGTCCAGGCCGAGGGTCGGCCGCCGGCGCCATGATCGCCTACGCGCTGGGAATCACCGAACTCGATCCGATCAAACACGGATTGCTCTTCGAGAGATTCTTGAATCCTGAACGCATCTCGATGCCGGATATCGACATCGATTTCGACGAACGCCGACGCTCGGACATGATCCGCTACGCCACGGAGAAATACGGCGAAGAGCGAGTCGCTCAGATCGTTACCTATGCCTCCATCAAGGCAAAGGCAGCCATCAAAGACAGTGCGCGCGTTCTGGGATTCCCGTATGCCGTGGGAGAACGCATCACCAAGGCGATGCCACCGTCGGTCATGGGCAAGGACATTTCCCTTGCCGGCGCCTTCGACGCGACAGATGATCGCTATGCGGAAGCGAAGGACTTCCGGTCGCTGTATGAATCCGACGCCGAGGCCCGCCAAATCATTGACACAGCCAAAGGTCTCGAGGGGCTGAAGCGTCAGCCGGGAGTTCACGCTGCCGGAGTGATCCTTTCCCGCGAGGCCCTTGTGGATGTCATTCCTGTGTGGCGACGCGAGCAAGATGGCGCGATCATCACGCAATTCGATATGGGTGCCTGCGAGACGCTCGGCCTGTTGAAGATGGATTTCCTCGGTCTTCGCAACCTGACGGTGCTCGAAGATTGCCTCGACAACATCGAGAAGAACACCGGAGACCGGCTGGTACTCGAGGATTTGACGCTGGACGACCCGACCACATACGAGTTGCTGTCACGTGGAGACACACTCGGCGTCTTCCAGCTCGACGGCGGACCCATGCGCTCACTCTTGCGCTCCATGCAACCGGACAGCTTCGAAGATATTTCCGCTGTCCTGGCCCTCTACCGACCCGGACCCATGGGTGCCAATGCACACAATGACTACGCGGATCGAAAGAACGGCAGGAAGCCGGTCGTTCCCATTCACCCGGAACTGGCAGAGCCCTTGTCGGAGATTCTCGGTGACACGTATGGATTGATCGTCTACCAAGAGCAGGTCATGGCCATCGCCCAAGAGTTGGCCGGTTACTCACTAGGCAAAGCCGACCTCTTGCGTCGCGCGATGGGCAAGAAGAAGAAGGAGATCCTGAAGAAGGAGTTCACTCCTTTCCAAGAGGGGATGCGCTCCAAGGGATACAGCGATTCGGCGATCGACACCCTGTGGGAGATTCTGGTCCCGTTCTCGGACTACGCCTTCAACAAGGCCCACACGGCTGGCTATGGCCTGGTGTCCTACTGGACGGCGTACTTGAAGGCGAATTATCCCGCGGAATACATGGCCGCGCTGCTGACGAGTGTCCAAGACGACAAGGACAAGAGCGCCATCTACCTCGGCGAGTGTCGACGGATGGGCATCAAGGTGTTGCCCCCGGATGTTAATGATTCCGACTCGGCTTATACGGCGCGCGGAAGCGACATTCGATTCGGATTGTCGGCGATTCGCAATGTCGGCGAAGGTGTCGTTCTATCCATCAGTGAGACACGGCGCTCGCGGGGCCGATTCACCGACTTCCATGACTTCGTGGCGAAGGTCGAGGTGCACGTATGCAATCGACGTGTCGTCGAGTCGCTCATCAAGGCGGGCGCATTCGACTCTCTGGGCCACACACGCAAAGGCCTCGCAGCGGTCCATGAACTGGTCATCGACTCGGCGGTTGACATCAAGAGAGCAGAAGCAGCCGGCCAGTACGACTTGTTCGGGGGTCTCGCGGGGGAAGGGGAGACGACCGGCCTCGCGGAACAGACCCCCGTTCCGGTGGGCGAGTGGGAAAAGGCCGTCCTGTTGGCGCACGAGAGAGACATGCTGGGTTTGTACGTGTCGGATCACCCCCTGAATGGTCTCGATCATGCTCTCGCGAACATCTCCGACGTCTCGATCGCATCCCTTATTGCCGATGAATCGTTGGAGTCAACGGTCGTCACCGTTGCGGGCCTGCTGACGAATGTGCAGCGCAAGACCACCAAGAAGGGGTCAGCCTGGGCCATCGCGACGGTGGAGGATCTGGACGGATCCGTCGAAGCCATGGTCTTCCCGCAGACGTACGCGTCCGTGTCCACAACGCTCATCGAAGACTCCATCGTGGCCATCCGAGCGCGAGTAGAGCGCACGGATGAAGACGGCCTGCGGGTCATCGCCATGGACGTGGAATCCCCCGACTTGTCCGAGGCGCAAAGTGGGCCGCTGCGGTTGTCTATCGCGGCGAGTCGGTGCGTTCCACCGCTCGTCGAGCGACTCAAAGAGGTGCTCCGGCAACATTCGGGCACCACCGAAGTCCACCTGCACCTGACGGGTGGAACGCAAACAATAGTCCTGAGAATCGACGATGCCTTGCGCGTGACGCCCTCGGCCGCTCTGTACGGGGATCTCAAAGCATTGCTGGGAGCGAACTGCTTGTCGTGACGTGCCGTACGGTTTCACGATGACCTCCCATGGAGCGCCACCGGATGGCGCGCCGGACACACCGATCGTCCGGTCACGGCGCCCCGAGTGGTCGGAATGGTCGCTGGTCATCGCGGGAGTTGTGTCGGGTCTGTTGAGCGGTGCTGCCCTCGGCGTGCTGTGGTGGAGATTGGCGCCACGGGCGACGGTGGCGGTACGTCCAGACGGCGCGAGACCCCAGGGGTACCAGCCAGAGGAGTACCTCGCCGCAGATGTCTCCTTCGTGGCCCTGGCGCTGGTCGCCGGGCTCGTCCTCACCGTCGCCCTCGCAGCGATGCGCCGTCGTCACCTCCTCGGAGTCTTGGTGGCCGGACTCCTGGCCAGCGCGGTCGGCACGCTCGCCATGTGGCAGGTCGGAACGCGGCTGGGCTCTGTCGATATCCAAGGTCTCATCGCGACGACCAGCGAGGAATTCGTCACCGATGCACCTCTCGAGGTGACGATGCCCGGCGTCTACCTGGTGTGGTCGATCAGCGCGGCCACGGTGGTGTTGGTGCTCGCCATTGCCGACTGGCTTGTGGCTCGACGGTCACCTCACGCGGATTAGTTTCCAGTCGGTGCGCTGAGCGCGGCTACCCGTGCACCCGTGGCGGCGATGAGGTCCTGGTGGTCAAGGGAGATCTCGAGGCCCCGCCGTCCCGCGCTGACATAGACGACAGAGTGCAGCAGGACCTCCTCGTCGATGACGACCGGCAATTCCTGCCGCAGCCCGAGAGGACTGATCGCTCCTGTGACAGATCCGCTGACGCGTTCGGCCGACGCGATGTCCGCGAGGTGGGCTTTCTTGCCGCCGACGGCGCGCGCGAGACGTTTGGCAGACACCGTTGTTGTCGCCGGGACTAGAGCGAGCACCGCACGTGCATCCACCGACCACACGAGGGACTTGAAGACGGCCTCGGCTGGCACGCCGAGAAGTCGGGCTGCCTCCATCGCATAGTCGGGATGGTCGCGACGAGACGAACTCTCGTGATCGAATGTGTGCACGCCGTGGGGAATACCCCGTTCAGTCAAGAACCCCAACGCAGGTGTTGCTGCTGCCGAGTGGTGGGGCGTGTTCGCCACTTAGTTCTCCGAAGGAGTCGTGTTGAGTAAGTCGAGCGCCGGTATCGCGCCGAAGGCGGAGATCAAGGCGGATTCCGAGGAAAGAATCCGGGTGCCGAGTCGGAGCCGGGCGACGGCGTCGGGAGTCGCAAGTAGTTCTTGTCGCGTGGACCCATCGACGACGAGGGCGGCGGTGATCAAGTAACTGAGGACAGCAGGATCAGTAGGGACCTGATCGTCGTCGGCATCGCTATCGTCATCGGCCTCGTTCAACCGACCGCCCAAAATGGAGCGGTACTTATCGAATGCCTGCATGGCCGCCTGGACGGCCACCATCACGTGCGGATCATCGGAATCGACCTCTGGCTCGGGAAGGAAGGTCACCGAGGCGCGCACGAGGGGAGCCGAACGATCCACGTTGTCGAGCCGAAAGCGCCGGGATCCGATCGTGACAATGTCGTAGCGGCCATCGTCGCGGCGTTCTGCCTGGCGGATCACCGCGCTCACACCCACCGGGTAAAGGTCGGCGTCTGCTGCCGAAGGGTCGCTCGGCGATGGGTCGTCCGGCGATGGGTCGTCCGGCCCAACACCAGGGGAGGATTGCTTCGGCGTCAAGGTGTGCGATTCCCGAAAGGCGACGATGCCGAACTCTCGTTCGTCCTCGGGCTTGTCGAGCAGTTCCTCCACCATCATCCGATACCGAGGCTCGAAAATGTGAAGAGGGAGGACCAACCCCGGCACGAGCGCCGTTGTCAGAGGAAACAGCGGAAGGGACTCGTCCATTCATTGAGCGTAGACTGCGTCGGGTGTTGCGTCTCATCGACTTGCGTGAATCGTCGGCCGACCCGCGGTCGGTTGTCCCGCGCGCCGCGATGGATCTGACGGAAGCAGGCGATGTGATCCGACCGGTGCTCGAAGACGTCCGGGTCAGGGGTGCCGATGCGGTTCTGGATGCGTGTGAACGCTTCGACTCGGTCCGCCCTGACCAATTACGGGTGCCCGCCTCGGTGATCGCCGATGCACTGGCCGGTCTCGATCCGTCGGTGCGGCGGGCCCTGGAAGTGTCTATCGAGCGCGCCCGGAGGGTCCATCAAGACCAACGGCGCGTGGATGTGGAAACCGAGGTGGTTCCCGGGGGCACGGTGACCGAGCGCTGGCTTCCGGTATCTCGCGTGGGCTTGTATGTCCCGGGTGGGCGGGCTGTCTATCCAAGCAGCGTGGTGATGAACGTGATCCCTGCCCAGGAGGCGGGAGTTCCCTCGCTCGCTTGTCGTCAGTCCTCCTCAAAAGGACGGCGACGGGTGGCCCCACCCCACGGTCCTGGCCGCGTGCTCGCTGCTGGGAGTCGAGGAGATCTACGCGGTGGGAGGCGCCCAGGCGGTCGCGATGCTGGCCTACGGCATCGACCTTCCCGACGGTGACACATGCGAGCCGGTGGATCTCGTGACCGGACCCGGGAATATCTACGTCACGGCCGCCAAGCGAGCACTGCAAGGAATCATCGGGATCGACTCCGAGGCTGGCCCAACCGAGGTGGCGATCCTGGCCGATGACTCCGCCGACGCTCGGTACGTGGCGGCAGACCTCATCAGTCAGGCCGAGCACGACGTGATCGCCGCGGCCGTCCTTGTCACCTCGAGTGCGCGTCTGGCCAACGAGGTCGAACGGGAAGTTGCGGCGCAGGTTGCCAGCACCAAGCATGTGGAGCGCATCACCGAAGCCTTGACCGGAGTGCAGAGCGCGATCATTCTGGTTCGAGATGTCGATCAGGGTGTGGCCGTCGTCGACGCGTACGCCGCTGAACATCTGGAAATCCACACCGAAGAACCTCGCCAGGTCGCTATGCGGGTGCGTAACGCCGGCGCGATATTTGTTGGCCCGTGGGCGCCCGTGTCGCTCGGCGACTACTGCGCCGGGTCCAATCACGTGCTTCCGACAATGGGTGCTGCGCGCCACTCCTCAGGTCTATCCGTGCAAACGTTCCTGCGCGGTATCCACGTCATCGAGTACGACCGTTCGTCGCTGGCCGACGTTGCCGACGACGTCGTCGCCCTGGCGCAGGCCGAAGATCTACCAGGTCACGGAGACGCCGTGACCATTCGTTTCCACGACGCCGACGATGGCTGAGTTTCAGCCGCCGGTTCGGGAGGATTTGCGGGGCCTGGTGCCCTACGGAGCGCCACAACTCGATGTCGATGTTCGCCTCAACGTCAACGAGAACCCTTTCGCACCCTCGCCTGAGTTGGCGCGTGCGCTGGGCGCCGCCGTCACCGAAGCCGCGCAGACCTTGAACCGGTATCCCGATCGAGAGTGCCTTGAGTTGCGACAGGCCCTCGCCGACTATCTGTCTCAGGAGTCGAGCGCGGAGTGCGGCGTGGAGTCCATCTGGGTGGCCAACGGATCAAACGAAGTGATGTCCCACATCATGGCCGCTTTCGGAGGACCCGGGCGAGTAGCGCTCTCGTTTCCTCCGACGTATTCCATGTATCCGGAATACGCGCGAGAGTCCTTCACCACCTTGGTGTCTGTCCCGCGGACGCATGATTTTCAGATCGACATGGCAGCCAGCACCGCCGCCATCGAGGACCAGCGCCCCTCGGTCGTGCTTCTCGCATCGCCCAACAACCCCACCGGAACTGCCGTGAGCGCGGACGACATTGCTGCCCTCGCACAGGCCACGGCAGATGTTGGGGGGATGCTCGTCGTTGATGAGGCCTACGCGGAGTTTCGCCGACCGGATCAGCCGAGCTCCGTGGCCAGCCTTGCTGATCATCCCAACATGATCGTGACCAGGACGATGAGTAAGGCGTTCGCGATGGCGGGTGCCCGCGTGGGATACGCCGCAGCCGCCCCGAGTGTCATCGACGCCTTGCGCGTCGTTCGACTCCCGTACCACCTGTCGGCCGTCACCCAGTCCGTCGCGTGCACTGCCTTGGCTTTCGTTGAGGAATTGCAGTCGAACCTGCAACTCCTGCGTGACGAACGAGATCGAATGCGCCGGGACATGGAGTCTCGAGGATTCGTGGTGGCCGACAGTGACGCCAACTTCTGTTTCTTCGGTCGCTTCCGCGATCGACGACGCGTGTGGGAGGGACTCGTCGATCGAGGTGTCCTGATCCGAGAGACCGGCCCCGACCAGTGGTTGCGGGTCTCCGTAGGAACACCCCAGGAGAACGCTAGATTTATCGAGGCCTTGGATGAGGTTGTGGTGGACAGTGACCTGATGTCTGACGGAGATGGTGGATCGACATGAGTAGGCAGGCCCGCGTCGAGAGATCGACGAAGGAGAGCGAAGTTCTCGTCGAGGTAGAACTCGACGGGACCGGGGCAAGTTCCATCGAGACAGGCGTCCCCTTCTTCGACCACATGCTCGCGCAACTCGCTAAACACGGTGGCCTCGATCTCACCGTGCGGACCAAGGGTGACCTCGAGGTGGATGCACACCACACCGTCGAGGACACGTCATTGGCCCTCGGCCAAGCGCTCAACGAGGCTCTCGGTGACCGTGCGGGTCTGCGCCGGTACGGAGATGCGCTGGTGCCCTTGGACGAATGCCTCGTGCAGTCTGCTGTCGATTTGTCGGGCCGCCCCTACCTCGTGCACGAGGAACCCGATCTGGTCGAACTGATCGGGTCCTACGACACCACCCTGACCCGTCACATTTGGGAATCGATCGTGGCGACCAGTCAGATAACGCTGCACGTCAAGGTCCTCAGCGGGCGTAACGCCCACCACGTCGTGGAAGCGCAATTCAAATCGGTTGCTCGTTCCCTGCGCGATGCAGTGGCGATCGACTCCCGGGTCGTGGGTGTCCCCTCGACCAAGGGCACGCTCACGGCGTCCTGACCGACACCCGGACACTTCTCCTTCTGATGAACGCACCTCGTCGATGAGCACATCGTTGAGGCCGTCTGTCGCGGTGCTGGACTACGGCAGTGGAAATCTGCGCTCGGTTCAACGCGCCCTCGAGCGGGTCGGCGCGAACGTCGAGATAACCAGCGAGGCTACTTCGGCTGCGTCGTGCGACGCGTTGGTCGTTCCAGGAGTTGGTGCGTACGCGTCCTGCATGGCGGGGCTCACTGCTGTCCGCGGAGAGTCCATCATCGACGCCCGACTCGCGGGAGGACGACCGGTCCTCGGAATCTGCGTGGGTCTGCAAATCCTGTTCTCGGTGGGAGTCGAGCACGGCACGCGCACCGCCGGTCTCGGACAATGGCCCGGGACGGTGGAGCGCCTCTCGGCGCCGGTACTCCCGCATATGGGCTGGAACACCGTTGACGTCGGTGAGGGGTCCACTCTCTTCACCGGCGTGGAGTCTGAGCGCTTCTACTTCGTTCATTCATACGGGGTTGTCTCCTGGGACTTTCCCGAGGAAGCTCGATCGGTGATGAAGCCACCGGTGGCTTCCTGGTGCACGTACACCGATCGCTTCGTCGCAGCGGTCGAGAACGGTCCTCTCGTTGCGACGCAATTCCACCCGGAGAAGTCTGGGGATGCCGGTGCTCACATTTTGGAGAATTGGCTTACCTCCCTTCGTTGATCGCCGACGGTGACATGTCCGCGACGGTGACAAGAGGTGAAAGCATGCGATCCAGCGTTGCCTGGGTGACCTAGGCTTGCGTTGTGACACACGCCGAAAAACCCGGACCCGCTCTCCAACTACTCCCGGCTGTTGACGTAGCCGATGGTCAAGCCGTACGGCTGGTTCAAGGAAAGGCCGGATCGGAGACCGTCTACGGACGCCCCATCGATGCGGCCCGGTCGTGGGTCGAACAGGGAGCCGAGTGGATCCACCTGGTCGATTTGGACGCCGCTTTCTCGCGCGGATCCAATGCCACCACCATCGGTGAGGTGGTCAATGAACTCAAAGGTCAGGTACGGATAGAGCTATCCGGAGGAATCCGCGACGATGCGTCGCTGGCGGCGGCGCTGGCAACGGGGTGCACCCGGGTGAATCTTGGAACCGCGGCGCTTGAGAATCCTGACTGGACGGAACAGGTGATCGCTGAGCACGGTGATCGGATAGCCGTCGGACTCGATGTTCGCGGACACACGTTGGCCGCGCGAGGGTGGACGACCGAAGGCGGCAATCTGTGGGAGACGTTGGGTCGTCTTGATGCGGCAGGGTGCTCCCGATACGTCGTCACTGACGTTCATAAGGACGGGACGATGAAAGGTCCCAACATCCACCTCTTGCGCGACGTGTGCTCGGCCACCGACGCTGCGATCGTGGCGTCCGGGGGGATCAGTCGCCTCGAAGACCTCCACACGCTCGCGGACATGACCGGGCAGGGCATCGAGGGTGCGATCATCGGGCGCGCGCTGTACGAGGGAGCCTTTACCTTGGCGGAAGCCATCGCCGCGGTGGAAGCGCGTTACGACCCGTACGAGTGGGGGCCACCCCGACCATGAGTCTGGCCGTTCGGGTGATTCCTTGCCTCGACGTCGAGGCCGGTCGAGTCGTGAAGGGAGTCAACTTCGTCGACCTGCGCGATGCAGGAGATCCGGTCGAGCTTGCCGCTGCTTACGGGGACCAGGGCGCCGACGAGCTCGTCTTCTTGGACATCACGGCGTCATCGGCGAGCAGGGAAACGACGTACGACGTTGTTCAACGCACCGCAGAGAGCGTCTTCATTCCGCTCACCGTCGGTGGTGGTGTCCGAACGGTCGAAGACTTCGATCGTCTCTTGCGGGCGGGGGCGGACAAGGTCGGCGTCAATACGGCCGCGATCGCCGATCCGTCTTTGATCACCAAGGCAAGCGAGCGCTTTGGTTCGCAGTGCGTTGTTCTCAGTGTTGATGCGCGGCGATGTGTCGGCGACGTCACGACCTCGAGTGGATTCGAGGTGACCACCCACGGTGGTCGGCGTGGCACAGAAGTGGACGCGATCGCATGGGCCGACGAGGCGGCGCAGCGCGGTGCAGGTGAGATCTTGCTGAATTCGATGGACGCGGACGGGACAACCCAGGGATTCGACACCGAACTCATCGAGCTCGTCAGACGTCACGTCGACGTTCCCCTGATTGCGAGCGGTGGGGCGGGGGTCGTCGACGATTTCCCTCGTGCGGTGGAGGCGGGGGCCGACGCTGTGCTGGCAGCCAGCGTTTTTCACTTCGGCCATCTCACGATCCCCGACGTGAAATCGGCACTCAATAGCGCAGGGCTGCCGGTCCGTCGGCACAATGTCTCCTATGGGTGACGACGCAGGAGACCTCCTGGCCCTGTTTCCCGACGAGGTTCTCGCCCGTGTGCGATTCGATTCAGCGGGTCTCGTGCCCGCCATTGCCCAAGACTCCACGTCGCGGCAGGTTCTGATGCTTGCATGGATGAATGAAGAAGCCTTTCGCGCAACCATGACGACGCGACGCGCCACGTACTTCTCCCGAAGTCGACAGAGGCTGTGGGTGAAGGGCGAGACGTCGGGAAACTCGCAGCAGGTCGTGCAGTTGCGCCTCGATTGCGACGGTGATGCCGTTCTTTTACTGGTCGAACAGCGAGGGCCGGCGTGCCACACGGGTGAGCAGAGTTGCTTCGATGTCAGCGGCGCTGATGTTCGGTAAGAGCGAGCCGAACCTCGAGGACTTTCGAGAGCGCGCGACATCCCATCGGGTTATCCCAGTGTCGCGAACGCTCCTAGCCGATGGATTGACGGCCATCGGACTCTTCGAAACCCTCTGCACAGACCGCGCTGGCACTTTCCTTCTCGAATCAGCTGAGGCTGGTCGTTCGTGGTCTCGCTATTCCTTCGTCGGAGTTCGCGCGGCCGCAATGTTGACCGAGCAAGGTGGACAAGCACATTGGTTGGGAAAGGTGCCGGTGGGCCTGCCCACCACCGGTGATGCATGGTCAGTTCTTCGCGACTCCGTGACAATTCTGAACAGTTCGGGCAACTCGAATGGCCCGGATAGCCCGGATAGCCCGGACTCCCATGGGCAGCACAACGAGAGCGGCCCTCGATTCACGTCTGGTTTTGTCGGCTGCCTCGCCTATGACGCAGTGCGCTTGTTCGAGAAGTTGCCCGACGACAACCCGTCTGAGGTGAATATTCCGGATCTGGCCTTTCTGCTGGCCACCGACCTTGCTGTCCTCGATCACTTTCGAGGCACGGTGACCCTCATCGCGGCGGCGATCAACTTCGATGCCACCGACGAGCGAGTGGACGAGGCCTGGCACGACGCGATGTCTCGGCTCGATGCGATGCAAACCGCCCTGGCCAATCCCGTCGGAGTGAATGTCTCCCGGGCGGCATCAGTGCCAACAGCAGGCACGGGAAGAACTCGATCTCACACCACGAACGAGGAGTATCGGGAGGCCGTCGACAGAGCACAGAAATACATTCGTGAAGGCGATGCTTTTCAGATCGTTCTTTCTCAGCGCTACTCGACTCCGATAACGGCTCGCGCCCTCGATGTCTACCGAGTTCTTCGTTCCTCAAATCCGAGCCCTTATATGTATCTCATTCGGATGCCCGGGGAGTCGACCGAGGATGGTGGCGGGCAGATGAGCGATATCAGCGCCTTCGATGTAGTCGGGTCGTCTCCCGAAGCGCTCGTCACGGTGGAAGATCGCCAGTGCACCGTGCATCCGATAGCCGGTACCCGCCAGCGTGGACGAGACGCACAGGAAGATCGTGCATTAGCGCTCGACCTTCTCGCCGATCACAAAGAGCGCGCGGAGCACGTCATGCTCGTTGATCTCGCGCGAAACGATCTAGGTCGCGTGTGTGAACCGGGGTCGGTGGACGTGACCGAGTTCATGGAGATCGAGCGCTATTCGCACGTCATGCACATCGTTTCGTCCGTCGTTGGTCGATTGAAAGAAGATTCGTCTGCCCTTGATGCTCTGCGAGCTACGTTTCCTGCCGGCACGCTCAGTGGTGCACCCAAAGTCAGGGCGATGGAGATCATCGATGAACTAGAGCCGGACCGACGTGGTCTGTATGGCGGCGTGGTCGGCTACGTGGATTTTCGCGGGAACCTGGATATGGCAATCGCGATTCGAACGGCTGTTATTCAAGACGCAGTGGCGCACGTTCAGGCGGGCGCCGGGATCGTTGCTGATTCTGATCCTGAAGCGGAAGCCCAGGAATGCGTGAACAAGGCGGGTGCGGTGCTCGCGGCGCTGGATGTCGCGCAATCGTTGGCCCCGGTCGACTCGCCGGGCGAAAGTGCAGGGGACTAGGTGGCCTCGACGGTGCGCCCTTTTCTTGCCGATAGGCGCGGCTACATCGTGGGGTTGAGTTCGATGCTGGTGGGGTCCGCGCTGGCGTGGTGGTCGGCTTCTGCGACGTGGGTTCTCGTGGAGAGGTCTTTGTTGGGAGATTCCACGTCCTCAGAGATGACGGATGTCCAAGCCGTGGGTCTCCTTGCTGTGTCCGGTGGCAGTGTCGTATCGATCGCGGCTGCGGCGCCGATCATCGGTTTCGCCGGCGTGGCGGGCGTCATCGGATCGCGTGGGTGGCTACGACGCGTCGTTGGCGTGGTGGTCGCGATTGCGGGGATCGCGCTGTGCATATCAGCCGTGCGTTTCCTGTCAGCGATGGCGGTCGGCTCGCCGATCCCCGGGGGAGTCGGTGGAAGTGGCGATCAGAACGTAGTGACGGTTTCGACGGTGTGGCCGGTCGTTGCCATGGTTGCGGGTCTGCTGTTGCTTGTCGGCGGACTGCTCACCACCGCCGTCGGTCATCGATGGCCGACTCTCGGTGCGGGCTACGAGCGAAAGAGTGCCCAACCGCGAGATGCGTGGGAGGCACTCGACGCCGGATTGGATCCGACGGTGGACGAAGAGGGCGGCCTTGGGGGCGATACCGACACCAGCACCGCGAAACGGCCGGAGCCTGAACCTGAGCGATGAGTACGAGTGATTGGATACCGATATGAGTTCCTCCGAATCGATGAGCCCTGTTCCATCTCCCGGATTGGGGGATGACATCGTGCCCGATCATGACTCGCACGGATCGACGCCGGCCGCGTGGACGGCCGTCGTCATCGTCACGCTCGCCTTCACCCTCGGCACCCTCGCGATCATTCTGGGTAACTGGCCCTTGTTTTGGATCAGCGTTGGCCTGGTTGTCCTAGGCGCCATCGTCGGAAAGGTCATGCAGGCCGTAGGTCTCGGGAAGCACGGCAAGGCCGCGAAACCCGCGAAACCCGCGAATCAGTAGTCCATCTGCTGCTATCCGCGCATCTTCACTGTTCTCGAACCTTCTGGGTACCTTTTCGTAACCGGCGACACCGCGAAATTGCGTGTCCGTCTGACACCCTTAGGACATGACCGACCGTGGGCTGGTTCTCGTCGTCGAAGATGAGAAACCGATATCGGACCTCCTTCGCCTCTACTTGACCCGTGAGGGGTTCGGTGTGCACGCCGAATTCGACGGTGTCGGCGCACTAACAGCTGCCCGCACTCGGCATCCGGTCGCAATCGTGCTCGACGTGGGCCTGCCCGGTATAGATGGAACCGAGGTCTGCCGACAGTTGCGTGCCGAAGATGACTGGGTACCGGTCATCTTCTGCACCGCACGAGACGATGAAGTCGATCGCGTGCTTGGTTTGGAACTGGGGGCGGACGATTACGTGACCAAGCCCTTCAGTCCCCGGGAGATGGTTGCGCGCGTCAAGTCCCTCGTGCGGCGTTCGCGGGTGAGCCGGAGTTCGAGTGAACCCGTATCGGTCGGAGCCGTATCGATGGACACGACCCGTCGCCGGGTGTGGGTCGGTGACGAGCCAGTCGACTTGACCGCGACGGAATTCGATCTGCTCGCGCATCTGGTTTCCGAGCCTGGTCGGGTGTTCAGTCGAGATCAACTGCTTGCGGAAGTGTGGGGGTACGCGTCCGTAGTGGGCAGCCGCACCGTCGACGTACACGTGGCCCAACTGCGCGCCAAACTCGGTGATGACAGTCCGATTCGAACGGTGCGCGGCGTGGGCTACTCCGCGGAAGTGTCCGGCGATGAGTGAAGAGTCGGCTACGACACCTTCCCGGCCAACTCTGCAGCCCCGCAAGCGGTGGGGGATCGTCACGCAAACGGTCCTGTTGATCACGTCGATCGCGACCATTGCTGTTGTCATTGCTGGTATCGCGGTGGCGCCGTTTGTTCGCAGCGCGGCCGTTGCAGAAGCCTCCGGAGCGCTCGAGCGACTAGCGGATCTGACTGCCGCGTACGTGGAGCGATCCGATGGCCGACGGCCACCGGATCGACTCATCGCACGACCGCTGGAGCGGATCTTGCGTCGGGAGGGAGTCACCGGATACCTGGTCTCTCGCGAGGGCGGTCTACCCCCGGCGTTGCAAGGGTCAGGGATTAGCGACGATGAATTCAACGCCCTGCTCGCTGGTGAGTCCATCTCGTCTCGCGGTCGAGATGGCCGCGGAGGTCGCATATTGATCGAGGGTCGGCCGGTCACCGGCGGTGCAGTGATCCTGACGCAGTCGGTCGATGTCGCCGGAGAGCTCGGCACGAAATTCCTCGTAAGAATCGCGGCCGCTCTGGCGCTGGGCTTAGTTATCTCCGTCGGCATTGCTTACCTTGTCGCGCGACGGCTCTCCCGTCCTTTGCGCGACGCCCAAGGAGTCGCTCATCGCATGGCAGGCGGGGAAAGAGATGAGCGCCTCACCCCGCGGGGGCCAGCGGAGGTCGCCGACATCGCCGAGGCGTTGAATGCCCTAAACGCAGCCCTCGCGACGTCCGAAGGTCGCCAACGAGAGTTCTTGCTGTCGGTCTCTCACGAGCTGCGTACGCCACTCACGGCGATCAGGGGTTACGCGGAAGCCCTCAACGACGACATCCTTGACCCCGAGCAACTGACGAGTGTCGGTGCGACCATCGGTCACGAGGCGAGTCGTTTGGATCGACTCGTCCACGACCTTCTCGACCTCGCTCGACTGGGTGCCGCTGACTTTCATGTCAATGCAGCCGACGTCGATGTGCGGGAGATCCTCACCGAGGCAGCAGAGGTGTGGCGCACTCGATGCGATCGCGATGGTGTCACCTTGACGCTCGCGAAAGCAGCGCGGCCCATCCACGTGCACGTGGATGCGATGCGCCTTCGGCAAATCATCGACAACCTGATGGAGAACGCGTTGCGGGTTTCTCCCCAGGGGTCGCAGATTCATCTCGCGATCCATACGGACGCTGCGATCGCCGATGGCTCGTTTGCCGTCATCGAGGTTCGGGACAGCGGCCCCGGTTTAAGCGAGGACGACCTTGCTGTCGCCTTCGAGCCGGGTGCGCTGCACGAGCGGTATCGCGGTGTGCGGCCAGTCGGCACCGGACTGGGCCTGGCGCTAGTCGATCGACTCGCCTCACGCATGGGGGGCGCCGCTGCCGTTACCAGCAGTCCAGGGGTGGGTTCGTCCTTCTGGATCAGAATCCCCCTGGCGTAGGGCTCGACGGCCCCACTGGGCTCGGATGACGGCGTACGATCCACGGATGGAGACGCTCGATGACCAGACGNGTGTCGCGGTCGACGAGCGGCCACGGCGCCGGCGGATGCTGCCAGTGTTCATCACCGGAATCACCGCTCTTGCGGCAGGCGTCTACCTGCGCGCTGTGGACCCAAACGTTCCCGGGCACTACCCCGGGTGCCCGAGCCAAATCTTCTTGGGTTTGGACTGTCCCGGGTGCGGGGGCATGCGTGGCACCTACGACCTGCTCTATGGCGACCTCTCGGGGATGGCTGATCACAACATTCTGCTGATCATTTTTTGGCCGGTCGTGATCGTCGCCTTCGCCGTCTGGGCCTACCGATCGTGGACCGGTCGGCGCCCGGTCGTCGATATTGCAACGCAAGCACGGCGATCTCGACTCATGGTCTGGCTGCTGATCGCCGTGCTGATCTTTGGTGTGGTTCGCAACTTCGTTCCCTACCTGGGATCCGGGGTGGGTTAGAGCCCCGATTGCAAGCGCAGACACCGGGCGTACTGTGGGGCCATGAACGTCCTCAACGACATCCTCGACGGAGTCCGCGAAGACGTAGCGCAGCGCATGCAACGCGTTCCCCTCGAGCAAGTCAAAGAACGCGCAAGCATGACCAGCGCACCGAGAGATCCTCACCCAATATTCACCGATGAGGACGTATGCGTCATCGCCGAAGTCAAGCGAGAGAGTCCGAGTCGAGGACCGCTGGCGGAGATCGCCGATCCGGCCGCTCTGGCTTGCGACTACGAAGCCGGTGGAGCGCACTGCATCAGCGTCTTGACCGAGGAACGTCGCTTCGGGGGGAGTCTGGACGACCTCGCATCGGTGCGTGCCGCGGTCGACGTGCCGGTATTGCGCAAGGACTTCATCATCGGGAGCTATCAGCTCTGGGAAGCACGGGCCTACGGCGCGGACCTCGTCCTGCTCATTGTGGCCGCGCTCGAACAAGATGCTCTCGTGTCACTTGTCGAGCGCTCCCGAAGTCTGGGGTTGACTCCACTGGTCGAGGTGCACGACGAGACGGAGATCGCCCGAGCCCTGGACGCCGGGGCAGACATCATCGGCGTGAATGCCCGAGACTTGACCACGCTGGAAGTTGACAGGGGCGTCTTCGCGCGAGTGGCGCACCTGATCCCGGATACCTGCATCAAGATCGCAGAATCGGGTGTTCGGGAGCCCCATGATTTGATCGCCTACGCCGAGGCGGGAGCCGACGCCGTCTTGGTTGGCGAAAGTCTGGTCACCGGCAAGGATCCTCGCCTCGCGGTACACGATCTCGTCACGGCAGGAGCGCACCCCGCGCTGCGTCACGGCAGGAGAATGACATCGTGAGTGCACCCGCGGACACGGTTGGTGCTCGCTCAGCATCTCCTGGACACTTCGGCCCCTACGGGGGTCGTTTCGTTCCCGAAGCATTGATGGGTGCCCTCGATCAACTGGAAGAGGCCTTCGACGCCGCATGCACCGATCCGGACTTCGCCCGGGAGCTCGCGGACCTGGAGAAGGACTACACCGGACGACCCTCTCCGTTGACTCGAGCGGCACGCTTTGAACGCGAGTGCGGTGGGGCCCGCATCTACTTCAAACGAGAAGACCTGAACCACACGGGATCTCACAAGATCAACAACGTTCTCGGACAGGCGCTGTTGGCTGCCCGCATGGGTAAGACGCGCATCATCGCTGAGACTGGTGCCGGGCAACACGGAGTCGCGTCGGCGACAGCCGCGGCACTGATGGGGTTGGAATGTGTCGTCTACATGGGGAAGGAAGACACCCAGCGGCAGGCGCTGAACGTTGCGCGTATGCAATTGCTCGGCGCCACCGTCGTCCCAGTCGAAACGGGAAGTCAGACGCTCAAAGACGCCATCAACGAGGCGATGCGTGACTGGGTCACCAACGTCGCGACAACGCATTATCTGCTGGGAACGGTGACGGGACCATCACCGTTCCCGCGCATCGTGCGGCACTTCCACAGCGTCATCGGACGTGAAACGCGGGAGCAAATTCTCGAGATCGAGGGCCGGTTGCCGGATGCAGCAGTGGCGTGTGTCGGTGGTGGGTCCAACGCGATGGGGTTGTTCTCGGCGTTCCTCGATGACCCCGAGGTGCGCTTGGTCGGATACGAAGCTGGCGGGGAAGGCGTGGAATCCGGTCGTCACGCAGCGCGATTCGCCATGGGTGCACCGGGCGTTCTGCACGGTGCGCGCACGTACGTCATGCAGGACGAGTGGGGCCAAACCATCCCGTCACATTCGATAAGCGCCGGACTGGATTACCCCGGCGTGGGCCCTGAGCACGCGTGGCTGCATGACTCGGGTCGGGCCACTTACGAGCCAGTGACGGACGCCGAAGCGATGGAAGCGTTCTCGATCGTGAGTCGTACCGAAGGGATACTGCCGGCGATCGAAACGGCGCATGCTCTCGCAGGGGCTATGCGTCTGGGTCGAGAGCTCGGTCCGGACGCAGTGATCGTGATCAATCTATCCGGGCGAGGGGACAAGGACGTGGAAACTGCTGCTCGCTGGTTTGGAATCGACACGACGTGAATCCGCGGACCGCGGCCGTATTCGACGCCGCCCGGACACAGCAACGATCAGCACTCATCGGCTACCTCCCGGCGGGGTTCCCCACGGTCGATGACAGCGTCGAGATCTTTCAAACCATGCTCGACTCCGGTGTCGACCTGCTGGAGGTCGGTCTCCCGTACTCCGACCCACTCATGGACGGCCCCGCGATCCAGGAATCGGTGGAAATCGCGCTCGAGCGTGGGGTGACGACTGCTGAGGTTCTGAGCGTGGTCGACCGCCTGACGCCGGCGGAGGGTCAAGCGGTGTATGTCATGAGCTACTGGAATCCCATCGAGCGATTCGGAGTGCAGGAGTTCGCCGACGAACTCGCTGCGGCGGGCGGTAGCGGCGTCATCACACCGGACCTGACGCCCGAAGAAGCCGATGCATGGATCGAGGTGACCGAGGCCGCGGGGATCGATCGCACCTTTCTCGTGGCGCCGTCATCGACCGATGCGCGAATCGACATCGTCTCTGGTGCGACGACCGGTTTCGTCTACGCAGCCTCCACGATGGGAGTAACCGGGACTCGCGACACGGTGAGTGACGCAGCCCCGCAACTCGTGGGTCGGGTACGCGAGCGCACAGGCCAGCCGATCGGTGTCGGCTTGGGTGTCTCCTCTGCCGATCAGGCAGCGTCGATTGCCGGGTACGCGGATGGAGTAATCGTGGGTTCGGCATTCATCCGGCGAGTCCTTGATGCCGAATCAAGCGCCGAGGCTACGGCCGAGGTGGGTCGATTCGCTGCGGAGCTCCGCGAGGGGGTTGGGCGATCAACCCACCTGTCCAAGCCCGACGCATGAGCACGTCAAACAGGCAAACTATTCTGGAGATCGGTGCCCGACGGGGCGCCATGTGGTCACGAACGGAGATGTAATGGCAGCGGGAAGTAGAGAACGGCGCAACCGGGCGGCTGCCGCTCGGGCGGAGGCTCAGGCGGGGGAGAAACGCCGGGAGCGGACCGTGCGCATCATCGGGGCCGTTGCCGTCCTCGCCGTTGTCGCCGGAATCATCGGAGTCGCCGTCGTCGCGCGGAATGCAGACGACAACGCGAACGCCATTGATGTGATTGAGGCGGACCCGAACGCTCCGGTTCCCGACGGCGTCCTCGGAGCCGATAGCGAATGGGCGTACGGGGTTCCCTATGGAACTGCCGGGGACGACGCCCCCGTTCTCGAACTGTGGGAAGACTTCCAGTGCCCTGCATGCGGCTCACTCGAAGAAGCGAACGGCGAGGGCATCGCCGAAGCAGCCGAGACCGGCATCGCGCGGGTCATTTGGCGGCCTACCGCGTTCCTGGACCGCAACCTCGGAAACGATGCCTCCAATCGCGCAATCGGCGCGTGGGGTTGTGCGATCGACGAGGGATTCACGCGCGAGTACCACGACGCCGTCTACGCCAATCAACCCGAGGAAGAGGGAGACGGTTGGTCGAACTCCGAACTCGTCTCGATAGCCGAAGACATCGGCATGAGTGGAGCCACCCTCGAGAGTTTCTCCGCGTGCGTCGACGACGAGACCTACCGGGTGTGGGCCGCGAACTCAACCCAGGAGTTCTACGACCAAGGAGTAGCGGGGACCCCCTTCGGGAAGATCGACGGAGTGGAAATCCCCACACAGTCGATGGCGGATCAAGCGTCGTTGCTCGCTGCGCTGACCGAGGCCGCCGGCAACTAGCGCCGGTGACGGAACGATGAGCGGGAGTGCGATAGCGACGATCACCACGCAGGTCGTGGCGTCGATTCCCAGTCCCGACCAGGGCACGTGGTACTTGGGTCCGATACCGCTACGCGCCTACGCGCTGGCGATCATCGCCGGCATCGTCGTTGCCATTTGGCTCGGTAATCGCCGCTACGTCGCTCGCGGCGGTGAGCCGGGCCTGATCACCGACATCGCACTGTGGGCGGTGCCCTTCGGCATCATCGGCGGCCGTCTCTATCACGTTGCCAGTGACTGGCAGATCTACTTCGGCACCGACGGCCGGGGAGTAGCTGCGGCTTTTCGCATCTGGGATGGAGGCTTGGGAATCTGGGGTGCCGTTGCTTTCGGTGCTTTGGGTGCGTGGATCGGTGCGCGACGGCGACACGTCGCTCTTCCTCCGATCGCAGACGCGATCGCTCCCGGCATCGCGCTGGCCCAGGCCATCGGTCGATGGGGCAACTGGTTCAACCAGGAACTGTTCGGGCAACCCACGACGTTGCCCTGGGGGCTGGAGATTGCGCCGGAAAACCGGCCGGTGGGCTACGAGGCCTTCGAAACTTTCCACCCCACGTTTTTGTATGAGTCGCTGTGGCTGGTCGGGGTTGCTCTGATCGTCATCTGGGCGGATCGCCGGTTCACGATGGGCCACGGGCGCGTCTTCGCCCTGTACGTGCTGCTGTACACGATCGGTCGGGCCTGGATCGAAACCTTGAGAATCGACCCGGTCAACACCGTGGCCGGGCTGCGGTTGAACGTGTGGACGTCGGTCATCGTGGGGATCGGCGCCGCCGTGTATCTGGTGCTGTCAGCGAGATCTCGGCCGGGGCGAGAGGACCTCAGCGCGGCGTCGAGCGATGCGACCGACTCGGACGAGCAGAACGACCAGAACGACCAGAACGACCAGAACGACCAGAACGACCAGGACGATGAGAACGATGAGAACCACGGAGAAGCCGGCGTCTCCGATGCCTCCGACGATCAGGCTCCCGTGAGTGAAATGTCACAAATGCAGGAAAAACCGGAAAAGTCGGACACTTCGGAGCCTGGTCCAGACGACACCGCTACGACAACCCCGTAGACTCTGCGGCCTGGGCCAACGTCGTCCCGATCCGCTAAACCGCCACCTCCGCATCGGGCTAGTACCGCCGTGATGCGGGCGGTTTCACCAACCGACGACGAAGGAATGCCCGTGTCTCTCCTCGACGGATACGCCACCACTCCGGCCCGGCAAGGCTTGTATGACCCGCAATTCGAGCGCGACGCCTGCGGTGTCGCATTGGTGGCGACCTTGAGCGGTGTCCCCTCCAACGACGTCGTCAAGCAGGCACTGACGGCGCTGGAGAATCTGGAACACCGGGGAGCGTCGGGAAGCGAGCCCGACAGCGGCGACGGAGCGGGAATCCTGATCCAGGTGCCCGATGCCCTGTTGCGTCGGGTGAGCGGAATCGAACTACCCGAGCCCGGCGCTTACGCCACGGGTATCGGATTCCTTCCCACGGATGGTCCTACGCGCACCTTGCTGATGGCGCAGATCGACGAGATCGCCCGCGACGAAGAGATTGAGATCCTCGGTTGGCGGCATGTGCCGACCGATCCATCCCTGGTAGGAGTGACAGCTCGAGAGTGCATGCCGGACTTCTGGCAGATCTTCGCCGTGGATGCCCGCAATGCCACCTCGGGACTCGACCTCGACCGGCGCGTGTACGCGTTGCGCAAGCGGGTGGAGAACGAGTTGGGCGTCTACTTCGCGTCGCTGTCTTCTCGCACCATGGTCTACAAGGGCATGTTGACCACGGACCAACTCACACCGTTCTACCCCGACTTGAGCGAAGTCGACATCGCGTCAACCTTGGCCCTCGTCCACTCACGTTTCTCCACGAACACGTTCCCGTCGTGGCCGCTGGCGCACCCGTACCGGTTGATCGCTCACAACGGCGAGATCAACACCGTGGCGGGAAATCGGAACTGGATGACCACCCGCGAAGCCATGCTCACCAGCGATGTTCTCTCCGGCGATCTCACTCGCCTGTCACCGGTCTGCACCCCCGGGGCCAGCGACTCAGCCAGCTTCGACGAGGTTCTGGAACTGCTCCACCTCGGTGGACGCTCGCTGCCACAAGCCGTATTGATGATGATTCCCGAAGCCTGGGAGAACAACCCCGACATGGATCCACGTCGACGCGCGTTCTACGAGTTCTACGCGACGCTCATGGAGCCGTGGGACGGCCCCGCCAACGTCTGCTTCACCGACGGAACCCAGATCGGTGCCGTCCTCGACCGCAACGGCCTTCGACCGGGTCGATTCTGGGTCACCGACGAGGGCTTGGTGGTGTTGGCGTCCGAGGCTGGCGTGCTGGACATCGACCCTCAAACGGTGGTGCGCAAGGGACGGCTTCAACCAGGTCGCATGTTCCTCGTTGACACCGCCGCGGGACGCATCATCGAGGACGACGAGATCAAGGCCGAACTCGCGGCCGAATTGCCGTACGACGAGTGGCTGGACACCGGCATCATCCACCTTGAGGAACTGCCCGAACGAGAGCACATCGTGCACACCCACGAATCTGTTGCGCGTCGGCAGCAAACCTTCGGGTATAGCCAGGAAGAACTCCGGGTGATCATGGAGCCGATGGCGCGCGCCGGCGCGGAACCGATCGGATCCATGGGTACCGACACTCCGATCGCGGCGCTGTCGAATCGGCCGCGTCTGTTGTTCGACTACTTCAGCCAACTCTTCGCGCAGGTGACCAACCCCCCGTTGGACGCTATTCGTGAAGAAATCGTCACCAGCCTGGCGAGCCTCATCGGGCCCGAAGGCAACCTGTTGGAATCTCAACCCGGCCATTGCCGCCAGGTGCTCCTGCCGTTCCCGGTGATTGACAACGATGAACTCGCGAAGATTCTGCACATCAATGCGGACGGCACACTTCCGGAGTTCGCTGCGGCGCGCGTGACGGGGCTGTATCCGGTGGCCGGTGGGGGAGTCGCTCTCGAGAAGCGACTCGCGGAGATCTTCAACGAGGTGGATGCTTTGATCCGCCAGGGCAAGCGCTTCATCGTCCTATCCGACCGGGAAAGCAACGCCCAGCAGGCGCCGATTCCTTCGCTGTTGCTGTGCGCCGCCGTTCACCATCACCTGGTGCGAACCAAGACGCGCAGCCAGATCAGCCTGCTGGTCGAGGCGGGTGACGTGCGCGAAGTCCACCACGTGGCACTTCTCGTGGGTTACGGCGCGGCGGCGATTAACCCGTATTTGGCGTTGGAGACCGTTGAAGATCTCGTCCACCGGCACGTGCTCGACGGCATTGGCGTGGAGAAGGCGGTCCGCAACTACATCAAGGCCATGGGCAAGGGACTGTTGAAGGTGATGTCCAAGATGGGCGTCTCCACGGTCGCGTCCTATCGCGGGGCGCAGATCTTTGAAGCCATCGGGCTTTCTCAAGAACTCGTCGATAGCTACTTCACCGGAACGGTGACCAAGCTCGGCGGGGTTGGACTCGACGTCATCGCGGAAGAGGTCGCCCGTCGGCATGCGACGGCGTACCCGCCGTCGGGAATCTCTCCCGCTCATCGCGTCTTGACCGACGGTGGGGAGTACCAGTGGCGACGCGACGGGGAACCGCACCTGTTCGATCCGGAAACCGTCTTCCGGCTCCAGCACGCGACGCGGGCGAAGCGCTTCGACATATTCCGGGAATACACCCAGGGCGTCAATGAACAAGCCGAGCGCTTGATGACGCTGCGCGGATTGTTCGCCTTTCGCGATGGTGCTCGGGAATCGGTCCCCCTCGATGAAGTCGAATCGATCGAATCGATCGTGTCGCGATTCAGCACCGGAGCCATGTCCTACGGGTCCATCTCGGCGGAGGCGCACGAGACGCTGGCGATAGCGATGAACCGCCTCGGTGGAAAATCGAACACCGGAGAAGGCGGAGAAGACCCCGAGCGTTTCGTACCGATGGACAATGGCGACTCGAAGCGTTCCGCCATCAAGCAGGTTGCATCGGGGCGCTTCGGTGTCACCAGTGAGTACCTTGTCAACAGCGATGACATCCAGATCAAGATGGCGCAAGGAGCAAAGCCGGGTGAAGGTGGACAGCTTCCCGGCCACAAGGTCTATCCGTGGATTGCCAAGACCCGACACTCCACTCCAGGCGTCGGGCTGATCTCTCCGCCTCCGCACCACGACATCTACTCGATCGAGGACCTCGCGCAACTGATCCACGATCTGAAGAACGCGAACCCTCGGGCCCGTGTGCACGTGAAGTTGGTCGCGGAGGTCGGTGTTGGAACCGTTGCCGCAGGTGTCTCCAAAGCCCATGCCGACGTTGTTCTGATCTCCGGCCATGACGGAGGGACGGGCGCATCACCGCTGACATCGCTCAAGCATGCGGGCGCGCCATGGGAGTTGGGCTTGGCGGAAACGCAGCAAACCCTGCTGCTCAATGGCCTTCGCGATCGTGTCGTCGTCCAGGCGGACGGACAACTCAAGACCGGACGCGACGTTGTGATCGCTGCGCTTCTCGGCGCTGAGGAGTACGGGTTCGCGACGGCACCGTTGGTGGTCATGGGGTGCGTGATGATGCGCGTGTGTCATCTGGACACCTGCCCGGTGGGCATCGCAACACAAAACCCCGTTTTGCGCGAGCGGTTCCAAGGATCGCCCGAATTCGTCGTCAACTTCTTCGAATTCATCGCCCAGGAAGTACGTGAGTATCTCGCCGAACTCGGTTTCCGAAGCCTCGATGAAGCCATCGGACACGCCGAAGTTCTCGACATGCGGCGGGCTATCGATCACTGGAAGGCGGACGGGCTCGACCTTGCTCCGATCCTTCACGTGCCCGATGTTCCGGAAAGTGAGGCGCGTCGGAAGATCGTCGAGCAAGACCACGGCCTGGACAAGGCCCTGGATCAAGAACTCATCGAGATTTGCCGCCCAGCCCTTAATTCGCGTGAACCTGTCCGGGCCAATGTCGCCATTCGAAACGTCAACCGAACGGTGGGAACCATGCTCGGTTCGGAAGTGACACGGCTGCACGGCGGCGACGGATTGCCGGATGGAACGATCGACATCACCTTCCAAGGATCTGCCGGTCAATCTTTCGGTGCCTTCGTTCCCGCAGGCGTGACCCTTCGACTCGAGGGCGACGCGAATGACTACCTCGGTAAGGGGTTGTCAGGAGGCCGAATCATCATTCGGCCCGACCGGGGCGCCCCCTTTGTTGCCGAGGACAACATCATCGCCGGCAACGTGATCGCGTACGGAGCGACAAGTGGTGAGATCTTCATCCGCGGACAGGTGGGCGAACGGTTCTGCGTGCGGAACTCGGGCGTCCACGCTGTCGTCGAGGGGGTCGGTGACCACGCTCTGGAGTACATGACCGGCGGTATCGCCGTGATCCTCGGACCGGTGGGCCGCAACGTTGGGGCCGGGATGTCCGGCGGGATTGGCTACATACTCGACTTGAACGTGAGCCGAGTGAATCCGGAAATGGTGGATCTCGATCCGCTGAGCGCCCAGGACGAGGACGAACTGCGATCGTTGATTCAGCGGCACGTCGAGGAGACGGAGTCGGCCGTGGGTGCTCGATTGCTCGAGGACTGGGCCCATAGCCGCCAGCGGTTCACCAAGGTCATGCCGCAAGACTTCAAACGGGTGTTGCGTTTGCGCGAGGAGGCGATAGCCAGAGGAGAAGACCCCGTGCTGGCAGTGATGGGAAGCGGCAATGGCTGACCCGCGAGGTTTCTTGACCACCGACCGCCAGCTTCCCGAACGGCGCCCGGTCGATGTTCGCATTCAAGATTGGCAAGAGGTCTACCAAGACTTTGATGCTCGGAGTCTGGAAAAGCAGGCGGGGCGCTGCATGGACTGCGGTATTCCCTTCTGCCACCAAGGGTGCCCGCTGGGCAACCTGATCCCGGAATGGAACGACCTCATCTACGACCGTGACTGGGGCCAAGCCATCGAAAGGCTGCACGCCACCAACAACTTTCCAGAATTCACCGGACGACTGTGTCCGGCGCCGTGCGAAGCGGCCTGCGTACTGGGCATCAACGCCGATCCCGTCACCATCAAGCAGGTCGAAGTGGCCATCGTCGACCGAGCCTGGGAGGCGGGGTGGATCACACCGCAGCCGCCGGAGTCATTGACCGGCCACACGGTCGCGGTGATCGGGTCCGGACCCGCCGGACTCGCGGCTGCGCAGCAGTTGGCGCGCGCTGGCCACACGGTCGCGGTGTACGAGCGGTCGGACAGGATCGGGGGCCTGCTGCGTTACGGAATCCCCGAGTTCAAAATGGAAAAGCACCACGTGGATCAGCGACTCGCGCAGATGGAAGCCGAGGGAGTTAAGTTTCGGCCGAACGTAGAGGTGGGAGTGGATGTCACGGTCGCCGACCTGCGGCGACGCTATGACGCAATCGTCATCGCGACCGGTGCGACAGCCTGGCGTGACCTTCCCATCGAAGGTCGGGAGTTGACCGGGATCTACCAAGCCATGGAGTACCTGCCTCCCGCGAACCGAGTGCAAGAAGGCGATTTCGAGGAATCACCCATCGACGTTGAGGGTCAGCACGTGGTCATCATCGGGGGAGGCGACACCGGAGCCGACTGTCTGGGTACCGCTCATCGCCAGGGAGCCGCAAGCGTGACGCAGTTGGAGATCATGGCTCGCCCACCCCAGGAGCGACCGCAGGCCCAGCCCTGGCCGACCTACCCCATGACGTATCGGGTCAGCAGTGCGCACGAAGAGGGTGGTGAGCGCATCTTCGCTGTGTCGACGCAGCGCTTCGTGGGAGACGACGACGGTCACGTTCGTAACTTGGAGTTGTCCGAGGTGGAGTTCGTCGACGGTCGTTTCGAGCCGGTGCCCGACTCCGAGCGGTCAATACCCGCGGACGCGGTCTTCTTGGCGATGGGATTCACCGGGCCAGAGCAGGGCCCACTATTGGAGCAGTTCGGCCTGACGCTCACCGAGCGCGGCTCCATCGAGCGGACAGACGAGTACGCGACCGAAATCGACGGCGTCTTCGTCGCCGGCGATGCGGGCCGGGGCCAATCCTTGATCGTGTGGGCGATCGCGGAAGGTCGCGCGGCCGCCGCGAGCGTCGATCGGTACTTGACCGGTGACACGAACCTGCCGTCTCCCATTCGAGCGTCGGCGCGGCCCCTCACCGTGTAACCGGTTACGGCTAGGCTTCGCCGCATGCGCAGAGCCAAAATCGTGGCCACGCTGGGCCCCGCCACCTCCTCGCCCGAGCAGATTCGGGCGCTGGTGGATGCCGGCATGGATGTAGCCCGCTTAAACCTCTCGCACGGTAACCATGAGGACCACCGACAGGCCTACCTGGCTGTTCGCGAAGCCTCCGATGCCAGCGGGAGGGGCGTCGGGATTCTGATCGACTTGCAAGGGCCGAAGATTCGGCTCGGATCTTTCGCCGCGGGACCTGTGCACCTCGAGCCTGGTGCGGACTTCATCGTGACCACCGAGGATGTCGCTGGCGACGCCACCATCGTGTCGACCACGCATGCTGGTTTACCGGACGATGTCAATCCGGGGGATCTCGTTCTTGTCGATGATGGTCGCATCGAACTGCGGGTGACCAAGGTCGAGGGGCCACGCGTCCACACCACGGTCGTCGAGGGTGGTCTTGTGTCCGATCACAAGGGCTTCAACCTCCCGGGAGTTCCCGTGAGTGTGCCGGCCATGTCGGATAAGGACGTGGAGGATCTTCGCTGGGGGCTTCGCACGGGGGCGGATCTCGTCGCTCTGTCTTTCGTCCGCAGCGCTGACGATGTCAGCGCCGTTCACGACATCATGGACAACGAAGGCATTCGGGTACCGGTACTTGCGAAGATCGAAAAGCCCCAAGCAGTCGAGAACTTGGAAGAGATCGTCGAGGCCTTCGACGGAATCATGGTCGCCCGCGGAGACCTCGGTGTCGAACTTCCGATAGAGCAGGTACCGCTCGTTCAAAAGCGGGCGATCCAACTATGCCGGCAGGCAGGAAAGCCGGTGATTGTCGCGACGCAGATGTTGGAGTCGATGATGACCGGCAGCCGTCCCACGCGCGCAGAGGCGAGCGACGTCGCCAATGCGGTGCTCGATGGCACCGATGCCTTGATGCTGTCGGGGGAAACGAGTGTGGGGCACAACCCACCGCTGGTTGTGGAAACCATGTCGCGCATCATCGAGCACATCGAAGGCGAGGCACTGGATCGACTTCCCCCCTTGGAGGAAAGTCGTACTGGATCCACGGCCCGAGCGCTTACCCACGCAGCCGTGTCCGCAGCCCTGTTCGTTCAGGCGACTCACCTGATCGCTTTCACTGAAACGGGGCGGTCGGCTCGCCTAATCGCCCGTTGGCGCTGCGGCATTCGCCTGTTGGCGTTCACCCCCAATCCGCGAGTGCGAAGCCAACTCGCTTTGGTGTGGGGAGTGGAGACCTTCCTCGTACCCCAGGTGCGGCACACCGACGACATGGTCATGCAGGTCGACAAGGCGCTGCTGGATATCGGTCGTGCCAGCGCCGGCGAGCGCGTGGTGATCGTGGCGGGCGTGCCTCCGGGCGTCCCCGGGACCACGAACGGCATGCGGGTTCACAAGATCGGAAGCGCCGGCCCAGGCGGCGGGGTATAGCGCGCGCGGCTGCCGTTCTGAGATAGGTTGTCGTTGTTCCTTTAAGCCCGTCCCGTGAGGCGGGGAAGGTGGTTTTCTTGTCGTCTGCACGCGTGGTCCTCGACCAGGCTGACATCGGCCGCGCGGTTCGACGCATCTCTCATGAAATCGTCGAGAACTCTCGGGGCAGCGACCACCTCATCATTCTTGGAATCCCCACCCGAGGCGTGCCCCTGGCGCGCCGCATTGCTGAGACCGTGGCACAGATCGAGGGTCATCCTGTTCCCTGCGGTGCGATCGACGTCACGTTGTATCGCGACGACCTGCGACTACGGGAAGTTCGAGCGCTCGAGCCGACCGAAATCCCGGCACAGGGAATCGATGGCTGCACCGTCGTCCTCGTCGATGATGTCTTGTATTCGGGGCGAACCATTCGCGCTGCCCTTGACGCCGTCCATGATTTAGGCCGACCGGCCATCGTGCGGCTGGCAGTGATGATCGATCGGGGCCATCGCGAACTGCCGATCCGACCGGACTTCATCGGAAAGAACCTGCCCACAGCCAAGGACGAGACGGTGCGCGTGCGTTTCGTGGAGGTCGACGGGGTAGACGACGTGATGATCGATAGCGAGTCGGTCGGTGATGCAGATGCTGGGTAAGCACCTGCTCTCCGCCGGAGACCTCGATCGAGCCCAGGCGCTCATGATTTTGGACACGACGGCCGAACTCGCATCCGTGACGGAGCGTTCGGTGAAGAAGTTGCCAACCCTTCGGGGTCGCACGGTCGTGAATCTCTTTTTCGAGGATTCGACGCGCACTCGACTGTCCTTCGAATTGGCGGCCAAGCGGTTGTCCGCCGATGTGATCACCTTCTCGGCCAAGGGCTCGTCTGTTTCCAAAGGAGAGTCGCTCAAGGACACGGCATTAACTCTGGAGGCCATGGGTGCCGATGCGGTCATCGTCAGGCATGGCGCCTCGGGTGCGCCGTACCGTCTGGCCACCGCAGGGTGGATCGACGGTTCGGTCATCAATGCAGGTGACGGCACCCACGAACATCCCACCCAGGCTCTCCTGGACGCCTACACGTTGCGCTCCCACATCTGTGGCGGACAGGGAGATTTGCAGGGAGTTCACGTCGTCATCGTGGGCGATGTTCTGCACAGCCGCGTGGCCCGATCGAACGTGTTGCTCCTGCACACTCTCGGCGCCGAGGTGACCTTGGTGGCGCCCCCGACGTTGATCCCGGTGGGCGTGGAATCGTGGCCCTGCTCGGTGAGCTACCACCTCGACGACGCACTGATGCAAGCAGACGCGGTGATGATGCTCCGGGTGCAAGCAGAGCGGATGGCGGGGTCCTATTTCCCCTCCACCCTGGAGTACTCGAGGTTGTACGGCCTTGATGCTCCCCGGCTTGAGCTGTTGAAAGATCGAGCGATCATCATGCACCCCGGCCCGATGAACCGCGGGTTGGAAATCTCCGCGGATGTCGCCGATTCCCCTCGGGCCGTCATCGTGGAGCAGGTGGCCAACGGCGTCAACGTACGCATGGCGTGCCTGTATCTGCTTCTCGGTGGTGCTGGATCGCAGGCAGGTGGGGACTGATGGGTGCGATCGTCCTTCGCGGCGGGGCTCCCTACGGCCTCGATCCGCACGACATCGTCGTCGATAACGGCGTCATCACGGAGATGACTCCGTCGAATCAGGCGAGCGGAAATCTTTCCGATGCTGAGGGCGTCGAGGTCGAACTGGATGTATCCGGCTGCACGGTCATCCCCGGCCTTGTGGATCTGCACACGCACCTTCGAGAACCGGGGCGCGAGGACGCAGAAACGATCGCGACAGGGTCGCAGGCGGCGGCGATGGGCGGCTTCACCTGTGTGCACACGATGGCGAACACCTCGCCGGTTGCCGATACCGCCGGTGTCGTCGAGCAGGTATGGCGTCGTGGAGTAGAAGCGGGCATCGTGGATGTTCGCCCGGTGGGTGCTGTCACCGTCGGGTTGAAGGGTGAGCAGTTGGCCGAACTCGGCGCCATGGCGTCGAGCGCTGCATCTGTACGGGTGTTCAGCGATGACGGCTTGTGTGTTCACGACCCACTCCTGATGCGTCGGGCATTGGAATACGTGAAGATCTTCGACGGCGTGGTCGCTCAACACGCGCAAGACCCTCGGCTCACCGAGGCGGCGCAGATGAACGAGGGTGCGCTGTCAGCTCGCCTTGGTCTCGCGGGGTGGCCAGCTGTCGCGGAGGAAGCGATCATCGCTCGCGACGTCCTGTTGGCCGAGCACGTGGGATCACGGCTGCATGTATGCCACGTATCGACGGCAGGTTCGGTTGAGATCATCCGATGGGCGAAGGCCCGCGGTATTCCCGTGACGGCGGAGGTCACCCCTCACCATCTCCTCTTGACCGAGGAACTCGTCGAGAGTTTCAACCCGACCTTCAAGGTCAACCCTCCGCTCCGGCGCGCGGAGGATGTCCACGCGTTACGCGAAGCCGTCGTCGAAGGCACGATCGACATCATCGCCACCGATCACGCCCCGCACCCGCGTGAAGATAAGGACTGCGAGTGGGCGGCGGCGGCGATGGGCATGGTGGGGCTGGAGACGGCCCTCTGGGTTGCCGTCGAGGTGTTCATCGAGTCCGGTCTGCTGAGTTGGCGGGACCTTACGGATCGCATGTCGACTATTCCAGCGCGCATTGGACAGGTGCCAGATCAAGGAATGCCGATTGCACCAGGATCCGCGGCGAACCTCACCGTCTGGGATCCGTCGGCGCGGGGCGCGCTCGAGGTCGACGCGCTGGTGGGTAAGAGCGGCAACAGTCCCTACCTGGGCCGGCGGATGCCGGGAGCCGTGCGGCATGTGCTCTTCCGTGGACGTCCGACGGTTGTCGATGGAGCACTGGCATGAATCTGGGAACAGTGATGCCGACACTCGAACCCGTCGTCGTGGTCGCCGAGGAGTTCACCGAGCAGGCGACGGTGTCTGATTGGCCAGCGCGACTGGCGCTAGTGGCCCTTGTGGCCGGTCTGATCGCGCTGGCTTTGTGGGGGATGCGACGGGGCTGGCAGGGCAGGGTGGCGCGGCATTCCTCCATGGCTGAACCGTCTGCCTTCGATGCCCCCGCGTCGTCCGGTGTTCCCGGCCTGTATCTGGGGACGTCGATGTCTGGCGATTGGCTTGATCGCGTTGCCGTGCACGAGTTGGGGGTCAGGAGTCGAGCCTCGTTCCACCTCGTCGACGGTGGTGTAGGCATCCGGCGTGACGGTGCCCGATCCTTCCTGATTCCCGCTTTGGCTGTGCGCGGCGTGCGAACCGATCGTGGTGTCGCCGGAACGGTTCGCGGGAAGGACAGCGTCATCGTGGTGACGTGGATGCTGGCCGACGACGTTCTGGATACCGGGATCCGGGCAGATGACGGCGCCGATCACGCCGCGTTGTTGGATGGGCTCATGGCGGCGCACAACGACACCTCGGAGCACGCGGATGACCCGGAGCAGGCAGAAGGTTCTGAGAATCCGAACTCAGAGGGTGTTCACGATTCCGGTGCGCACGATGCGTTCGACGGTATGCAGGGAGATGGCCCGTTCGATGGCCCTGGAAATGGCCCTGGAGACGGCCGTGAGTAACACCGGAAATCTCGCGACAGAGCCCGCCGTTCTCGTCTTGGAAGATGGCCGGGCCATGCATGGTCGGTCATTTGGAGCCGTGGGGACGACCTTCGGGGAGGCGGTGTTCTCCACCGGCATGACCGGTTATCAGGAAACGCTGACGGATCCGAGTTACCACCGTCAGGTGGTCGTGATGACCGCTCCGCACGTGGGCAACACCGGCATGAATGACGAAGACCCCGAGTCAGAACGCATCTGGGTGTCCGGATACGTGGTGCGGGATCCGTCGCGGATCGTGTCGAATTGGCGGGCGCAGCGGACCTTGGACGAGGACCTGCAGGCGTATGGGGTCGTGGGAATCGCTGGAATCGATACCCGGGCGTTGACTCGGCATCTGCGTGACGCCGGAGCGATGCGCGTGGGCATTTTCAGCGGGCCCGCGGCAAGCCGTCCGGTGGACGAACTGTTGTCGGAGGTGCGATCGAGCCCGTCGATGGTCGGTGCGGATCTCACATCCGACGTCACCACTACGCAGGCCTACTCGGTGCCGGCCATCGGTGATGCATGGGCGACGGTCGTCGCCGTGGACTTGGGCATCAAATCGATGACTCCGCGTCGCCTGTCCGAACGCGGCCTGAACGTCGACGTCGTCCCCTCAAGTTCCTCCTGGGAGGACATCGTGGCGCGGACACCCGATGGAATCTTCTTCTCCAATGGCCCGGGGGATCCCGCGACCGCCGACCACGCTGTTGGGTTGATGTCGAAGGCTCTTGACGCCGGTCTTCCGGTTTTCGGGATCTGTTTCGGAAATCAGATCTTCGGACGTGCCCTGGGCCTGAGCACCTACAAGTTGCGCTTCGGTCATCGCGGCATCAACCAACCGGTGAAAGATCTGACCACCGGCAAGGTGGAGATCACCGCGCAGAACCACGGGTTCGCTGTGCAAGCGCCAGTGGGGGAGGAATTCGACAGCCCCTTCGGACCGGCGCGGGTTTCCCACGTGGGCTTGAACGACAACGTCGTCGAGGGACTCGAACTCGTGGACGGATCTGCCTTCAGTGTGCAGTACCACCCCGAGGCGGCTGCCGGTCCTCACGATGCCGCGTACCTCTTCGATCGCTTCGCGGAAGCCATCGCGCGACGACGGGATGGTGGTGCCTGATGCCTCGGAGATCCGACATCGAGTCGGTGATGGTTATCGGTTCCGGTCCGATCGTCATCGGGCAGGCGTGCGAATTCGATTACTCGGGCACGCAGGCCTGCAGAGTGCTTCGGGACGAGGGACTGCGCGTGGTCCTGGTCAACTCCAACCCCGCGACGATCATGACGGACCCTGAGTTCGCCGACGCCACCTACGTTGAGCCCATCACACCCGAATACGTCGAGCGCATCATCGCGAAAGAGCGCCCCGACGCCTTGCTGGCAACCCTCGGTGGTCAGACCGCGCTCAATACCGCCATCGCCCTACACGCGTCCGGTGTTCTCGAACGGTATGGAGTGGAACTGATCGGTGCGGACGTCGACGCCATCGAGCGCGGCGAGAACCGCGAGAAGTTCCGATCGATCGTGGAGTCCATCGGTGGATCGAGCGCCCGCTCCATCATTTGTCACACGATGGAGCAGTGCGTCGAGGCAACGAGCGATCTGGGTTATCCCGTCGTCGTTCGCCCGTCGTTCACGATGGGTGGCGCCGGATCGGGTATCGCGTACGACGAGGCCGATCTGGAACGGATTGCCGGCGCCGGCTTGCAGGCCAGCCCAACAACCGAGGTGCTCCTCGAGGAGTCCATCATCGGCTGGAAGGAATACGAGCTCGAGCTGATGCGCGACAAGAACGACAACGTGGTGGTGGTCTGTTCTATCGAGAACGTCGATCCCATGGGAGTGCACACCGGGGACTCGATAACGGTCGCGCCCTGCCTGACTCTCACTGATCGTGAGTACCAGCACATGCGAGATGTGGGTATCAAGATCATCCGCGCAGTCGGCGTGGACACCGGCGGATGCAACATTCAATTCGCCATCAACCCGGCCGACGGACGCATGATCGTCATCGAGATGAACCCCCGTGTGTCGCGCTCGTCCGCCCTGGCATCGAAGGCGACAGGTTTCCCCATCGCCAAGATCGCGGCACGCCTCGCGATCGGTTACACACTCGACGAGATCCCCAACGACATCACGCAGCAGACACCGGCATCATTCGAGCCGACGCTCGACTACGTCGTCGTGAAGGTTCCACGCTTCGCCTTCGAGAAGTTCCCCGGAGCGGATACCACCTTGACCACCACGATGAAGAGTGTTGGCGAGGCGATGGCCATCGGCCGCAACTTCGCCGAGGCGTTGAACAAGGCACTGCGATCGATGGAGCGGCCGTCGGCTGTCTTCTCCTGGAAAGCCTCGCGCGACGCAATCGATGTCGCCGACCTCCTGGAGCGAATGAAGCGACCCCACGATGGACGTTTGGCCCTGGTGCAGCAGGGGCTGTGGGCCGGGGCGAGCATCGACGCGGTGTACGAGGCAACCGGCATCGACCCGTGGTTCCTCGACCACATATGTCAGATCAACGAGATCGCCGATGCGCTCGCATCCGCGGAATCTCTGGACCGCGAACTCCTCGTCATGGCCAAGCGAGAGGGATTCTCCGACGGGCAAGTCGCGCAATTGCGGGGCCTAAGTGAAGAAGAGGTCCGTGAGATCAGGCATGCCTGGGGGATCCGCCCGGTCTTCAAGACGGTCGACACGTGCGCGGCGGAGTTCGAAGCGATGACTCCCTACCACTATTCCTCCTACGACGAGGAAGATGAGTTGCAGCCATCGGACCGCGAGAAGGTGATCATCCTCGGGTCCGGCCCTAATCGCATCGGTCAAGGCATCGAGTTCGACTACTCGTGCGTCCACGCTGCATTGGCTCTCTCCGACGCCGGTTTTGAAACGATCATGATCAATTGCAACCCGGAAACCGTCTCCACGGACTACGACACCTCCGATCGTCTCTATTTCGAACCCTTGACGTGCGAAGACGTCTTGGAAGTTGTCAATGCTGAGCAGCGACAAGGATCCGTCGTGGGTGTCATCGTGCAGCTCGGTGGCCAAACACCACTCGGACTGGCGCAACGCCTCGAAGATGCCGGTGTCCCGATTGTGGGCACCTCGCCGGCCGCCATCCATCTCGCCGAAGAGCGGGGGGCCTTCGGCCGCGTGCTGGCGGACGCTGGCTTGCCGGCTCCCGACCACGGAACAGCGCGATCGTTCGACGAGGCGGCGGCTATCGCAGCTCGCGTCGGTTATCCCGTGCTCGTTCGCCCGAGTTATGTGCTCGGCGGGCGAGGAATGGAGATTGTGTATGACGATGCGATGCTCGAGAGTTACCTGCAGCGGTCTACCGAGGTGACCCGTGAACATCCGGTGCTGGTGGACCGCTTCCTTGATGACGCGATAGAAATCGATGTTGATGCGCTCTTCGATGGCCACGACATGTATCTCGCCGGCGTCATGGAGCACATCGAAGAGGCGGGCATCCACTCGGGTGACTCTGCGTGTGCCCTGCCACCTATGACCCTCGGGGAATCGGACATTGATCGCATCCGAACGTCGACACGTGCCATCGCGCAAGGCGTGGGGGTGCGGGGCCTGTTGAACGTGCAGTTCGCCCTTGCCCAGGACACGCTCCACGTCCTGGAAGCCAACCCCCGGGCTTCTCGGACGGTGCCGTTCGTCTCCAAAGCCACCGGTGTTCCCGTGGCGAAGGCGGCGGCTCGCATCATGGCGGGTTCGTCCATCAAGGAACTTCGCGACGAGGGCCTGCTTCCCAGTGAGGGTGATGGGGGTGCCCTGCCTCCGGGCAGTGCCATTTCTGTCAAGGAAGCCGTCCTGCCGTTCGGACGATTCCACGGGGTCGATGCGGTTCTCGGACCCGAGATGCGCTCGACGGGAGAGGTCATGGGCATCGACGATTCCTTCGGGGTCGCGTTCGCGAAGTCGCAGCAGGCGGCTTACGCCGGTGGCCTCCCCACGCGTGGTGCCGCCTTCGTTTCGCTGGCGAACCGCGACAAGCGGGCGGCGGTCTTTCCCATCAAGCGCCTGGCCGACCTGGGGTTCGCGATCTTTGCCACCCAGGGCACCGCGGAGATACTGCGCCGCAACGGTGTGCCCGTCGACGTTCTCCGCAAACAGCACGAAGGTCGCGGAAAAGATGGCACTCCCACCACCGTGGATGCGATCATGGCCGGAGATATCGATCTGATCGTGAACACTCCCTACGGAGTCGGACCCCGCGTTGACGGCTATGAGATTCGGACGGCTGCTGTGACCAAAGGAATTCCCTGCGTAACCACCGTGCAGGGCCTCAGCGCAGCGGTGCAGGGCATCGGCGCACTTGTCTCTGGTGAGCCGAATGTCCGATCGCTGCAAGAGCACGGCGCACACTTGGCTCACTTGCGCGAGCAGTCGCGAGAGCAATTGCAGAAACAAGGAGGGATTTGATGGTCCAGCAGATCAAATCCGAAGTGCTGGACAACCGTCGAGTCGGGGACTACCACGTTCTTTCCCTCACTGCCCCGGGGATAGCTGAGAGCGCTCAACCAGGTCACTTCGTTACCATCGCTATGGGCGGTGAAGAGTCGAGCATGGTGCTGCGACGGGCATTCGCGATTCACCAGGTGGCTTCGCGGGGCGTCTACGGAGGGACCCTGGACATTGCGATCTCCGTCGCCGGCACAGGAACCGAGTGGCTCGCGCGCAAGCGGCGCCACGATGTTCTCAACATCGTGGGTCCCCTCGGTCAACCCTTCTCCCTTCCCAAGCAGGGGGTCTCCTGTGTTCTGGTCGGTGGAGGTTACGGCAGCGCACCGATGTTCATATTGGCTCAATCTCTGCGCGAGCGCGGTTGCCGCGTTGACGTGGTCATTGGTGCTTCGACCGAAGACAGATTGTTCGGTGTGCTGGAGTTGAAGCGGTTGGCGTCTGCGTTGACCATCACCACCGATGACGGAAGCACCGGTGTTCGTGGAAAAGTGACCGATGTGCTCAATGATGTTCTGCAGCGCGCAGGCGCCGATGTGGTGTACGCGTGCGGACCCATGCCCATGCTGTCCGAAGTTGCCCGCATCTCGACGAAGCAGCGCGTGTACAGCGAGTGCGCAGTGGAAGAAGCGATGGCGTGCGGCATTGGTGTGTGCATGACGTGTGTTCTCCCGGTCATCGGGTCAGACGGCGCGACCCGCATGGTTCGATCCTGCGTCGAGGGTCCGGTATTTCGTGGTGACCGAGTGCGCTGGCGAGACATCAACACCATTCCGGCCGACGCCATCGGGGCCCCGGATAGCGGCGGTGAATCGTGAGCGCAGTTTTCGTCGCTGGCGGTGACCCAGACCGCCGTCAACCGATCGAGCAAGCCGACACCGGCGTCGAACTTGCCGGGATTGGCTTGCCTAGCCCCGTCTTGACGGCGAGTGGATGTGCGGCGGCGGGTCGAGAGTTGGATGCGTTCTTCGATATCACCGAACTTGGCGCGATTGTCACCAAGAGCATCATGCTGAAACCGCGGGCCGGACGAGCAACGCCGCGCATGTCTGAGACTCCGAGCGGCATGCTCAATTCGATTGGGCTGCAAGGCCCCGGGATAGATGCCTTCATCGGGAACGATCTCGCTTGGCTCAACGAGCGCGGGGCCCGCACGATCGTGTCCATCGCGGGGGAGACGGTGGAGGAGTACGGGCGTTTGGCCGCCAAGTTACGCAGCTCCGGTGGGTTCGACGCCATCGAAGTCAACATCTCCTGCCCCAATGTTGCCGATCGTGGCCAAGTTTTCGCGTGTCGAGCGGAGTCTGCAGCTCAGGTGGTGCAAACGGTCCGTCGAAGCACCGATTCGCGGATCCCGATTTTTGCGAAGTTGTCTCCGGATGTGACAGACATCGTCGAAATCGCTGACGCGGTCATTCGTGCCGGGGCCACGGGCCTGTCCTTGATCAACACGTTGCTCGGCCTGGTAATCGACACGACCACCATGCGCCCGACGCTGGCGGGAACAACCGGTGGGCTCTCCGGGCCGGCTATCCGCCCGGTCGCTCTGCGTTGCGTCTGGCAGGTGCATCACGCTTTTCCCACCATCCCGATCATCGGAATGGGAGGTATCCGATCCGGTCGAGACGCCCTGGAATTCCTGCTCGCCGGAGCCACCGCGGTATCGGTGGGCACGGCTGTCTTCCACGACCCGAGCGCGCCAAGTCGTATCCATACAGAACTTGCACGAGAGGTGCGGGCGCGAGGATTCGATCGCGTGCAGGACGTGATCGGATTCGCACATCGCGCGGATGACAGCGACGGCCCCGCGCCTGCGAGCGCGCAGCACGCCACACCTGCACCCCAGGAAACGAGCTCACTGGAGGATTGGGATTTCATCACCGAGTAATCCGAGGCAGAGCACCGAACAAGCGGCTCCGTACATCGCGCCCATCGCGGTCGCCCTCGATGCGCCCGATATTTCAACCCTGACCTCCTGGGCCGCCAGCGTTGCGCCGCATGTTCGATGCCTCAAGGTTGGATTGGAAGCCTTCTGTCGGGATGGTCATCGCAGTGTTCTTGCCGCCCGAGATGCTGCGCGGGATGCCGATCACCAGGACATCTCGATCTTCTTGGATCTGAAGTTGCACGACATACCGGCGACCGTTGCCGGGGCCGCCCGAGTTGTCGCGCCGCTCGCACCGACGTATCTGACGGTGCACGCTTCGGGAGGTCCGCAGATGGTGCACGCGGCCGTCGAGGCGCTACCGGACACCCGGGTGACGGCGGTGACCCTCTTGACGAGTTTGGATCAGGCATCTGCCCGAGAATTGGGAATCTCCGGTTCGCCTTCGGACATCGTCGCCCGGTGGGCAGCCACTGCGGTCGACGCTGGCGCCCGGGCGCTGGTCTGCTCGCCCCACGAGGTGACCCGGCTGCGATCGAGCGTTCCATCGGAAATCCACCTCATCACCCCCGGAATCAGACCGGCGGGGGCGAGCGCGCACGATCAGCGCCGCGCATCGACGCCGGCGCAAGCGCTCGCCGACGGATCGGATCTCTTGGTCATCGGGCGGCCCATCACGGGAGAGCCAGACCCACGAGCAGCGGCAATTGCCATCGCAGAAGAATGTAGAACCTGATGAGCGAATCCGTCGGCGAAAGCCCTGCACCACTCGTCGTGGTCAGCGGTCCATCCGGCGTCGGTAAGAGCACGGTGGTTGCCGAAGTGCTTCGTCGCTGTCCATCGGTGTGGCTGTCGGTATCGGCGACGACCCGACAACCTCGCTCGGGAGAAACCGACGGAGTCGAGTACACCTTCCACACCCGGGAGTCGTTCGATCAACTGGCCGCCGAAGGCGGCCTGCTTGAGTGGGCGGAGTTCGCGGGCAATCGATACGGCACCCCTCGCGCGCAGGTCCACGCCCACCGGATGGCGGGAACGCCGGTGCTGTTGGAAATCGAGGTGCAAGGGGCCCGTCAAGTGCGCGAAGCCGAGCCCGACGCCACGCTGATCTTTCTTGCTCCGCCGAGCATCGACGTCCTACTCGACAGGCTCACCGGGCGCGGAACAGAAGATCAGGTGGCTCAAGCAGCCCGGTTTGCCGCCGCCGAAGCCGAGTTGGCGGCGGCGGCGGAGTTCGACCATGTGCTCGTCAACGGCGACGTCGAGCAGTGTGCGGAGGCCTTGATAGACTCCGCAGGTCTCTCGGGATACTTCGAGAGGTCCCCCCACGGCAAATGAGGAACCACCTGTGACGTCACAGCCAGAGGGCATCACCTACCCCTCGATCGACGATCTGTTGGAAAAGACAGACTCGAANTATTCATTGGTGAGCTACGCAGCGAAACGTGCTCGCCAGATCAACGCGTACTACTCCCAGCTCGGCGAGGGGCTCTTGGAATACGTCGGCCCCCTGGTGGAGACCTACGTCCAGGAAAAGCCGCTGTCTATCGCCATGCGCGAGATTGACGCGGGGTTACTCACCTCTGAACCTTTCGACCCTGCCCAGGCCGCGGCTGAAGCCGCCGCTCAAGCAGCTGAGGAAGCAGCCGCCACCAGCGCCGCCGCGCCCGTCGATCCCTTCGCTGCGGGCGAGGAAATCGAGTAGGGAAGGCCCGACGGTCGTTATGGCCGACATCGTGCTCGGAGTCACCGGCGGAATCGCCGCGTACAAAGCCGTCTCCCTTCTTCGCGAACTGACCGAGTCCGGTCACGACGTGACAGTCGTGCCCACGGCGGCCGCACTTCGCTTCGTGGGCGAACCGACGTGGGCTGCACTGTCCGGCAAGCCGGTCGCTCGTGAGTTGTGGCAGTCCCCGCACGAGGTCCCGCACGTGGAACTCGGTCAGCGGGCTGATCTCGTGATCGTCGCGCCGGCCACGGCAGATTTCCTGGCTCGCGCGTCGCACGGGATCGCCAATGATCTTCTCACCAACGTGTTGTTGACCACTCGTGGTCGTGTCGTGATCGCGCCGGCTATGCATACCGAGATGTGGGTGCACCCGGCCACGCAGGCGAACGTCCGTTTGCTTAGAGAGCGTGGTGCGGTCGTCCTCGACCCGGCCGACGGGCGGCTCACGGGTTCGGACTCCGGAGCGGGGCGGCTTCCCGAGCCTCGGGCGATTGCCGAAGCAGCGCGAACCACTCTCGCCATGGCCAGCAGTGGTCGGGTTGCACGCTCAGACCTGCACGGCCGGCACGTGGTCATCAGCATCGGCGGAACGCAAGAGCCTTGGGACGACGTACGGTTCCTCGGCAATAAGAGCAGCGGTCGCCAAGGCTTCGCCCTGGCTCGTACCGCGATCGCTCGGGGAGCCACCGTGACCGCCGTGGTCGGGCACGTGGATGGTGATCTGCGCTCAGGTGTACCGGCCGGGTGCGCCGTACGTCGGGTCGGCACGGCAGAGGAACTCCGGTCGGTCATGCACGAACTCGTCGCCCAGGAGAACCCCGACGTTGTGGTGATGGCCGCCGCCGTCGCTGACTTCCGTCCCGTCACCTCGCAGCCGGGCAAGATCACCAAGGAATCGTTGGCCGATGGGGCGGCACCGGAGCTCATGTTGGAGCGAACGACAGACGTCTTGGTCGAATTGGCGACCAAGCGTGGATCGAGCGCGACACCCATCATCGTGGGGTTCGCCGCTGAAACACCTGCGGAGGGTGAGTCGCTCACCACCCGAGCTCTGGCCAAGCTCGCCCGCAAGGGATGCGACTATCTCGTCGCGAACGACGTCTCCGATGGAGCGGTCTTCGGCGATGAGCAGACGAGCGTCGCCATCGTCGACGCCAATGGCGATTGCGACCTCCGCGAGTCGGTCAGCAAGGAAATCGCCGCGCATGCCATCTGGGACGCAGTGCGTTTCGATCGCTAGACTGCTCGCGCCGTCGAGGATCACCCTCGGCATTCCACAGCTGTGAGGGAGCCTCGTGTCGCAACGCCTGTTCACGTCGGAGTCGGTTACCGAAGGTCATCCGGACAAGATGGCCGACCAAATCAGCGATGCCATCCTTGACGACCTGTTGCGGCAAGATCCCCGCAGCCGCGTGGCCGTCGAGACAATGCTGACGACGGGTCAGGTGCACGTATCGGGTGAGGTGACTACCGAAGGTTTCGCCGATGTGATGAACCTGGTACGCCAGACCGTGCTCGACATCGGCTACGACTCCTCCGTCAAGGGCTTCGATGGCGAGTCATGCGGAATCAGCGTCTCCATCGGCAAGCAGTCCGCCGACATCGCCCAAGGTGTGGACGACGCATATGAAGAGCGAGCCGACGGCAGCGAGGATCCCCTCGATCGTCAGGGCGCCGGCGACCAGGGATTGATGTTCGGCTACGCGTGCACCGACACTCAAGAGCTCATGCCGCTGCCGATCTCGATGGCGCACCGCTTGAGCGAGCAGTTGACGGCCAAGCGCAAGGACGGAACCCTCGACTACCTCCGCCCGGACGGCAAGACGCAGGTGACGATCAGCTACGACGAGGACGATCGTCCGACGGGTATCGACACGATCGTCGTCAGCAGCCAGCACGCCGCTGATGTGGATCTCGACGCAACGCTGACTCCCGATGTCCGGCGACATGTAGTGGATCCGATTTTGGAAACGTTCGATATCGATAGCCGTGACTACCGCCTGCTCGTCAATCCGACAGGACGATTCGAAGTCGGCGGTCCGATGGGCGACGCTGGTCTCACCGGACGAAAGATCATCGTCGACACCTACGGCGGCATGGCGCGTCACGGTGGCGGGGCCTTCTCCGGAAAGGACCCGTCGAAGGTGGACCGGTCGGCCACGTACGCCATGCGCTGGGTGGCCAAGAACGTGGTGGCCGCGGGTCTCGCCTCTCGGTGTGAGGTGCAGGTTGCCTACGCCATCGGCGTCTCACATCCTGTCGGCGTTTTCGTGCAGACTTTTGGCACGGGAGTCATGAGCGACGAGCAGATTCAAGAAGCAGTGTTGGCGGTCTTCGACCTGCGCCCCGCGGCGATCATCCGCGACCTCGATCTCCTACGCCCGATCTACCGCACCACCAGCGCCTACGGTCACTTCGGGCGTCCGCAAGGCGTCAACCAGCTACTCGATGCCGACGAACCATCCCGGCGGACCGAGGTTGGGCCGACGTTCACGTGGGAGAGCACCGATCGGGCGGCGGATCTCCGCACAGCAGCGGGTGTCTAGCGAGGGTCATTCGACTAGACCCGTCGAAGGGTCGCTAGGTCCGATCGCCCGCGTGCGCGTCGACCTGGGCGTCATGCATCTCGATCGAGACTTCGACTATCTCGTTCCCGACGAATGGCGCGAGAGGGCAGTTCCCGGCGCTCGAGTCCGCGTTCGTTTCTCCGGGCGGCTGCGCGACGCGTATGTCATCGACCGCGTTCATGAGGCAGATGTCGACTCGCCGAAGCTACTCGAGCGCGTGATCGACGCGGTACCGCCGTTGTCAGCCGAAACCCTCACGTTGATCCAGGACGTGGCCGACAGGTATGTCGGGACTTTTTGGGATGTGGCTCGGGCGGCGGTCCCGACCCGACATGCGCGAGCGGAATCCTCGGTGCAGCGGAAGGTCGCCGAGTCAGACGCGGCACCCGCGCCTGCGACATCATCGGCGCAGGACACCTCGGCAGACACGCCGGCACACCCAGCGGCGGACCCCGCTTGGCGCCACTACCGATGGCCCGAGAAGGCATCGCCGGCACGAGTGGTGTGGAGTTCGGCCCCGGCAAGCGATGTGGTTGCGGAGATCGTCTCCCTGGCACGGTGGAAGCGATCCGAAGGACGCGGAGTCATCATCGTTGTGCCGGACGCGGCTGACGTCGCTCGCGTGCGATCGGAATTGGCCACGGTCATGTCGGAATCGGATATCGCGGAGTTGAGCGCGGATGTCGGACCGGAACGTCGCTACCGAGAGTTCCTGCGGGTGAGGACCGGGCAAGCGACGGTGGTGATCGGAACCCGCACCGCGGTCTTCGCTCCTGTTGAAGACCTGGGTGCCATCATCATGTGGGACGACGGCAACGATGTGTACCGAGAGTTACACGCGCCCTATTGGGATGCGCGCGAAGTAGCAGCAATGAGGTCTCATCAAACATCGTGTGATGTCTTCGTCGGGGCTCCAGCGCGGAGCGTCGCCACCCAATGGTGGTGTCGTTCGGGCTGGGCGGCATCGGTTGATCCGGAGCGGCCGAGTTGGTGGAATGTGCGATGCATTGATGAGCACGAACGGGCGCGCGATCCGGCGGCCGAGTCAGCTCGCATTCCAAGTGCTGCATGGATGACGGCGCGCAACGGCCTGCGTCATGGTCCGGTCCTTTTCCTCGTCGCGCGGCGAGGATATGTCCCCGCTCTCGCGTGCCAAGACTGCCGAGCCCCTGCCCGTTGTCGCGATGACTCTTGTCAGGGAGCATTGGAAATGTCTTCCGGGCACGCGGCCGCGCGTTGCGGTCGATGCGGGGCATTGAACGGAGCATGGACCTGCTCGGAATGCAGAGGATCGCGGCTACGTGCCGTCCACATTGGTGCGGGTCGAACGGCGGATGAATTGGGCCGGGCTTTTCCCGGTGTGCAGATCGTGTGGTCCGAAGCCGACAGAATCGTTCGCAGCGTGCCGGATATGCCGAGTCTGATCGTGGCCACTCCGGGTGCCGAACCGATAGCCGAGAAGGGGTATCGCGCCGTGATCATTCTGGATGCACGGAGCGTGTATCCATCCTTGGCGGGAGCTGAGCAGCAGGTCCGACGCTGGTTCGAGGCAACCCGACTAGTAGCCGAAGGGGGAGAGGTGTGTCTGGTGGCCGGCGCGAGCAGTCTAGAAGCGCAGGCCCTTGTCCGATGGGACTCCCGTTGGTTCGCAGAGCGACAGTTGGACGAGCGAGCATCGGCTGGGTTGCCACCGGTGACGCGGGTGGCCGAAGTGACCGGTCCACAAGCGGCCGTGCAGGCAATGGGTGATCGGATCCGCAGCGATCATCGGATTCTCGGACCGGTTCCGGTTCCGGACTCGCACCATGTCCGTAGCTACCTGGTTGTTCCCCGAACGCGGGCGGCAGCCTTCACCCGCGAACTGGGATCGCTGATGCGGACNGAGTCAACAAAGGATTCGACGATGCGCGATGTTCGCGTGCGCATGGACCCACGGGATATGTAGTCCGACTGCCGCGCACCTAGACTGCGGATGGTGAGCGTCGTTCCTATTCGCCTGTTCGGTGACCCCGTTCTCCGCACGCCAGCAGCCGAAGTTGTCACCTTCGACAAGGAACTGCGCGGCCTGGTCAAGGACCTCACCGACACGATGCGCGACGCCCCCGGAGTAGGGCTGGCGGCGCCACAGTTGGGAGTCTCCCTGCGAGTGTTCACCTACTGGGTGGATGACGAACTCGGGCATCTCGTCAATCCCGTTCTGGATCTGTCCGACGAACAACAAGACGGCGAAGAGGGCTGCTTGTCGGTCCCGGATCTAACGTTCGAATGCAANCGCGCACGCAGCGTNGTCGCCAAGGGCATGAACATGCATGGGGANCCNGTAACGCTCGAGGGNAGCGACTTGCTCGCGCGGTGCGTGCAACATGAAACCGACCACCTGGACGGCATCGTGTTCATCGATCGCCTCGACGCGCAGACGCGTAAGGAAGCGATGAAGGCTATTCGCGAGTCGGATTGGTTCGGTGCGGATCCGGTGCAGATCAAGCTCAGCCCCCATCAACAGCCCTCTCGATGGCTGTGACACGGTGCGCGTCGTTTTCGCCGGCACTCCCGACGTAGCTGTCACGTCCCTTGTGGCATTGGAAGAATCCAGCCACGAGGTGGTGGGTGTTCTCACTCGACCGGATGCACCGGCTGGTCGGGGGAGACGTCTGCGAGCGAGTCCGGTGAAGATGCATGCAGAAGAAACCGGCATCGAGGTGCGCACTCCCTCCAACCTGCAACGCGAGGCGGATGTGCTCGGTGATTGGGCACCTGATGTGGTCGCGGTTGTCGCCTACGGCTTGCTGGTCCCCGCACCGTTGCTGACGGTCCCACCATTCGGATGGGTGAATGCCCACTTTTCCCTCCTTCCTGCCTGGCGCGGAGCTGCTCCGGTACAGCACGCGATCGGAGCAGGCCAGACGCACACCGGTGTGACGACGTTCTCGATCGACGAGGGGCTCGACGCTGGTCCGATCCTGATGCGCTCAGACCCGGTATCGATCGGGGACCGTGAAGATGCGGGCGCGCTCCTTGCTCGCCTCGCGGTCATTGGCGCCACCTTGTTGGTATCCACCATCGATGCGATGGAAGGTGGCGAGTCGCATCCCGCCGCGCAAGATTCCGTAGATTCCGGCGGGGTGTCGCTTGCCCCTCGCATCTCCAGCGATGACGCCAGGGTGAATTGGTCCGGCGATGTCCTCGACGTCGATCGCTGGATTCGTGCCTGCACACCCGACCCGGGAGCGTGGACCATCATCGACGGCCAGCGGGTCAACATCGGAACCCCGCAGGCGGTCGTCGTGGACGAAGGTGCATCGCCGGGAGTCATCCACGCTGACAAATCACAGGTGACCATCGGCGCCCGGGGAGGGTTCATCGTCCTCGGCGAGGTGCAGGCCACAGGGAAGAAGACAATGGCCGCTGCCGATTGGGCTCGTGGCTATCGAGGTGAGCTGACACGTGCNACGTGACGTCGAGGTCGTGATCGACGATGCGCGGCGCGCCGCCTTCGAATTGCTGGTGTCTGTACGCCGGGACGATGTCTACGCGAATCTGCAATGGCCTGCCGTGCTCGAGCGCTACGACTTGGCCGGCCGGGACGCCGCCTTCGCCACGGACCTCGCGTACGGCACCTTGCGGTGGTTGGGCTTCTACGATCTCGTCGCCGCCGAAGTTTCGTCCCGCCCCTGGTCCGATGTCGACCCGGACATCGTCGACATCGTGCGGCTCGGGGTGCATCAACTGCTCTCGATGCGGGTCCCCGACCATGCGGCCGTCGATTCCTCGTGCCAGCTCGCCCGCGCGGTTGGCATCACCGATGAGGGTCGGGTCGGATTCATCAATGGACTCTTGCGAGCGGTGGCGCGACGCGATCGCTCGCAGTGGGAAGAGGTCGTCGGGCGAGGAAAACAGGCAGACGAGCTCGCCGCTGCCGTGACCTCCCACCCTCGATGGGTGACCGAAGCTCTGCACCAGGCGCTGGAGCTCCACACGCAAGGGGAGGTCTCCGATGAGGCGCTATGCGCAGCGCTGCGTGCGAACAATGAGCCATCACGCCCCACCGTGGCCTTCCTCGATGAGCCATCGGTCCTTGAGGCCGGCCTGACACCGGGGCGTTGGTCTCACCGCGCCGCCACCGTGGATGCGGGGTTGCCGTCCACCATAGAAGCCGTACGGCAGGGCCGGGCGATCATCCAGGACGAAGGAAGTCAACTTGTTGTCGAGGCGCTGTTGGCGGTGCCGGTCTCACCGCCGGAGTCGGCGTGGCTGGATATGTGTGCCGGCCCTGGTGGCAAGGCGGCTGTTCTGGCCTCCCACGCCAGGACCCAGAGCGTTGACTTCGTCGCGGTGGAGTTGCACGCGCACCGCGCTGGTCTGGTCGAGTCGCTGCTGTCGGCCGGCGCCCCGGACAGTAGCGACGTGGTTCCCCACATCCTTACGGCCGATGCGTGCGATCGACCGTGGGGGAGTCAGTTCTTCGATCGAATCCAGTTGGACGCTCCCTGCACAGGATTGGGGGCGCTGCGCCGTCGACCCGAGTCTCGGTGGCGAAGGAACCGCGAGGACGTGAGCGAGTTGGCGTCCCTGCAGCGACGGCTCCTGGCGACCGGACTGTCATCGGTGAGAAGCGGAGGTGTCCTGGCGTACGTCACATGCTCTCCCCACATCGCCGAGACCATCGATGTTGTCGAGGAGGTGCTGCTTCACATCGACGATGTCCAGGTTCTCGACGCTCGAGAGTTTCTGCCGAACGTTCCCGACCTCGGTCCCGGGCCGCACGTGCAGCTGTGGCCTCACCTGCACGGCACCGATGCCATGCACCTCACCTTGATGCGCCGCGACTGACCGATCGAGTCGGGGACGAGCAAGCGCACCGACAGATCACGATTCACGGACCGGGACGGGCATCAACTGCATCAATTGGTCGAAGACTCCCGGTGAGCCAGCGACGAGCGGCCCGGCTCCCTGCACACCGAATTCGGTGACGAAATCCGAGACTCGCCCCCCGGCTTCTTCGATCAAGCACACCGCAGCGAGGCAATCCCATGCGTGAATGTGGGTTTCGACGTAGCCGATGTGCTTCCCGGCGGCGACGTAGGCGAGGTTGAGGGCTCCGGATCCGGTGCGCTGGTACATCCCGCCTCCCTGAAGGAGGTTAAGCATGATGTCGGCGAGGTGTTCGGGAGTGGTTCGCGGTGAGCAGCCGACGCCCGTCAAGCCATCTGCGAGCGAATCGGCTTGTCGAACGCGAATCGGTACACCATTGACGAACGCTCCCGCCCCGGTCTGAGCGCAGTAAAGCTCGTCGGTCGCCGGGTTGTAGATCACACCGATCTGCGCGCGATCGCCGGCGACGTACGCGATGGAGATGCACCAGGTGGGCAGGCCCAGCAAGAACGGTTGGGTGCCATCGATGGGATCGACGACCCACGTTCCGTGTCCTGGCGAGCCCTCGGTGTATCCGTGTTCTTCACCCATGAACGCATCACCGGGGAACGACGACTGCAATTCCTGGCGAATGTGGCGTTCTGTCTCGCGGTCCGCCTCGCTGACCAGATCCTGACTTCCCTTGTGCTCGACAACCAAACTCTCGACTCGTCGGAAGTATTCGAGAGCCAGGGCCCCTGCGGACCGGGCGACCGCCTGCGCGGCGTCGAACCGTTCGTCACCTGCTGCCTGCACGCCCTGGTTGGTCACAGGAGAAGCCTACGGACGAGCGTATGGTGGCATGGCGGCTAGCCTGGGTAGATGAGTTCACCGGTGCTCATGTCACCGAGCGTGTTGAACGCCGACCTCACGCGCCTGCGCGAGGAGGTCGAGCGCATCGCCGCAGTGTCGGATCTGATTCATCTCGATGTCATGGATGGCCACTTCGTTCCCAACCTGACATTCGGACTCACCGTCATCGAGCCCTTGCTCCGTGACGAGCGTTTCCGCTGCGACTGTCATCTTATGATCGACGATCCGGATCGGTGGGCCCCCGAGTACGCGCGCGCCGGCGCCTACAGCGTGACGTTTCACATCGAGGCGGCCCGCGATGCCGCACAACTGTGCTCGGATCTGCGGTCCCATGGAGCCAGGGCCGGGGTTGCCGTCAAGCCGGGAAGCAACCTCGATGAGGTAGCCGCGCTCGGGGACAGCGTTGACATGATCTTGGTGATGACCGTCGAACCAGGTTTCGGCGGACAAGCCTTCCTCGACGACATGCTCCCCAAGATCCGTCGGGCCCGCGAACTTGCATCCAGAAGTGACGGAGATGTGTGGGTGCAGGTGGACGGAGGGATCGGCGCGGAGACCATCGAACGGTGCGCCGAGGCGGGAGCGAATGTGTTCGTCGCGGGCTCTGCGGTCTTCCGTTCGGATGACCCCCGGGCAACGATCGAGAACCTGCGCGCGGTAGCGGAGCGACGTCAAGCGTGAGCAACTGGAACGCGGTCATGGCCGAGGCCATCGACTTGGCTCAGCACCCCGGTGCCCCGCGGGGAGAGAACCCGCGCGTGGGATGCGTCATCGTCGACGCCGACGGTGACGTCGTGGGTCGTGGATGGCACGGCGGCGCGGGCACCGACCACGCCGAAGTCGTGGCGCTCGGTGACGCGGGAACCCGGGCCCGCGGAGGTACCGCGATTGTCTCCCTCGAGCCATGTCGCCACACGGGACGCACACCCCCGTGCATCGGAGCGTTGATTGACGCCGGGGTAGTTCGTGTTGTCTTCGCGCAAAGCGATCCGACATCGACGGCCGGAGGCGGTGCCGATGTCCTGCGGGAGGCAGGAGTGGATGTGGTCTTCGGAGTCCTCGAACATCAGGCGCGAGAGGTCAATCGGGAATGGACCGTCGCGGTCCAGCGCGGCTACCCCTACGTCACGGCGAAATGTGCCGTAAGCCTGGATGGACGGGTCGCGGGCGCCGAAGGGCGTCGGGTGCAGTTGACCGGCTCGGAGGCCAATGTGTACACCCACGCACTGCGGGCGCGGGTGGGCGCGATCGTCGTGGGCTCGGGAACCGTTCTGGCCGACGATCCGCAGTTGACCGTCCGTCACGTCCCGCTACTTCCCGCCGGTGCCCCGGTCCGGGTTGTTGTGGGCAACCGCGAGATCCCTGCGGACCGAAAGATTCTCGACACCACCGCACCCACAAAGATCATGCGCGGGCACGAGCCACGAGACACCCTGGACAGGCTCTTCGATGATGGCGTGCGCGATGTCCTCCTCGAATCGGGTCCGACGGTGCTCGCGGCTTTCCTGCGGGAGGGCCTCGTGGACGAACTCGTATGGCTCGTTGCCGGCACGTGGTTGGGCAGTGGACCGCGAGCTCTGCCCGGCGTTGATCGACTTGACGCCAAGGTCGAGATGATGGAGACCCAGGCCCTAGGGGAGGATGTGCTCGTGCGTGCGACCCTTCCCCGAAAGGCTGCCTGATGTTCACCGGAATCATCGAGGACGTCGGAACCGTGCGGGACATCGACGATCGCGGAGAATCGATGCGGCTCCGCATTGACTCGCCGATCATCGACGGTGCCGATCACGGCGACTCGGTGAGCGTCAACGGGGTCTGCCTCACCGTTGCAGGCCATGACGATGCCGGGTTCGTTGCGGACGTCATGCTGGAAACACTGAACCGGACGTCGCTTCGAGGCTTAACGTCGGGTAGTCGTGTCAACCTCGAACGTGCGGCGCGCGTCGACAGTCGACTCGGTGGGCACATCGTCCAGGGACACATTGACGGCACGGCCCGAGTGACCTCCATCAAGGTCTCCGACGATTGGACCGTGATGACCTTCGCGACGCCGACGGACGTGGAGAGGTATCTGGTGGAGAAGGGCTCGGTTGCCGTGGACGGCGTATCCTTGACGGTCGCGAGAGTTCACGAGGGCGAGTTCTCGGTATCCCTCATCCCGACCACGCTCTCGGAGACCACACTGGGGGACCGGAACGTGAACGATGACGTGAATATCGAGGTGGACGTCATCGCGAAGTACGTGGAGAAGTTGGTGAAGTCGTGATTCCCGCCGATGAGCTGTTCGGAGTTCAGGAAGAGGCGGAGAATCTCGCCTCCGACCCCGTCCCGGGGCTCGCCGCCTCCCCGCCGAGTGAACCGGGCGGTGTTGCCCTCAATTCCGTCGAGCAAGCGCTCGAGCAACTGCGCGCAGGGCGGCCGATTGTGGTGATCGACGACGAGAATCGCGAAAACGAGGGGGACATGATCTTCGCCGCCGGTCTGGCCACCGCGGAACTCACTGCCTTCATGATCCGGTACACGTCGGGATATGTCTGCGTAGGAATGACCGCACACGATCTGGATCGACTCGACCTACCGCCCATGGCTCGGGTCAATGAAGACCGACGGGGAACCGCATACGCCGTCACCGTGGACTCAAAAGACATCGAGTCAACCGGCATCTCGGCGAAGGACAGGGCTCGAACGATCAAAGTCCTGGCAGATTCTGCGACCGAAGCTTGGGAACTCTCACGCCCGGGCCACGTCGTTCCCCTACGGGCTGTCGAAGGGGGAGTGCTCCGCCGTGCAGGTCACACCGAGGCCGCGGTGGACCTCACCCGCATGGCCGGACTGCACCCTGCGGGCGCGTTGTGCGAAATGGTCAACGACGACGGCACGATGATGAACGCTGCGCAGTGTCGCGACTTCTGCGACGAACATCAGTTGGCCTTGGTGTCGATCGCGGACATCATCCGCTTCCGGCGTCGCAGCGAATCGCACGTGGTCCGGGTTGTGGAAGTTCCACTGCCGACCGAATACGGAGACTTTCGTGCGGTGGCGTATCGCAGTGACCTCGACGGCAGTGAACAAGTCGCGCTGGTCACCGGGGACATCGGGGATGGGGCCGAGGTCCTCACCCGAGTCCATTCCGAGTGTCTGACTGGAGACGTTTTCGGGTCTCGGAGATGTGACTGCGGACCGCAGTTGCACGCCGCCCTGCGACAGGTGGGCGCCGAGGGTCGAGGCGTTGTGCTGTACGTGCGAGGGCACGAAGGGCGCGGCATCGGCCTGCTCGACAAGTTGCGGGCATACGCGCTGCAGGACGCAGGACGAGACACGGTAGACGCCAACATCGAACTCGGCCACCCCGCGGACGCGCGCGACTACGGAACCGGTGCTCAGATTCTCGTTGATCTTGGGATCCGCTCGATGCGGCTGCTGACGAACAATCCGGCGAAGCGTGCAGGTCTCGAGGGGTACGGGCTCTCCGTCGTCGAGCGAGTTCCGCTCGTGATCGACGCCAACGAGCACAACGTTGACTACCTGGGAACGAAGGCCACCCGCATGGGTCACGCGTACTCGCCCGATGCGTCGGACAGCACGGTGCAACCTGGCGACGACACCTCGAGTTCGGTATGAGTGGACAGGGATCTCCCGATCTGGGAGAGGTGGACCCAGCCTGGTCGGGCATGCGCGTTGGCGTGGTGTCCGCGTCCTGGCACACCCGGGTAGTCGATGGGTTGCGAGCAGGAGCCGCCAGAGTCGCCGACCGTGCCGGCGTAGTGAGCAGCGAGTTTGTTGCCCCGGGTTCCTTCGAGCTCCCCGTCCTCGCCCATCACGCTGCGGCCAGCGGTCGCTTCGACGCTGTCGTGGCGTTGGGAGTGGTGATTCGTGGTGGGACCCCGCACTTCGACTACGTGTGTTCGGCAGCCACCGACGGGCTCACCCGGGTGGCCCTCGACCACGGCATCGCCGTCGGCTTTGGGCTGCTGACGTGTGACACCGAGGAGCAAGCACTCGACCGCGCTGGCCTGGACGGGTCTCGTGAGGATAAGGGCGCTGAGGCCATGGTCAGTGCGCTGCGAGCCGCTCGCACGATCCGCGACATCCAGGCGGGATGACGGCGCGGACGCTGGTCATCGACGCCCATTCCACGGTGCACAGATAACGGAAACGAATGGAGCGCCTAGGCTTGCCTTCGTGAAGACCTTCGACGAGTTGTACACCGAGTTGCGTGCCAAGGCAGCAACGTCGGACCCTGAGTCCGGAACCGTGCGCCTTCTCTCGGGCGGAGTCCATGCTGTCGGCAAGAAGGTTGTCGAGGAAGCCGCCGAGGTGTGGATGGCGGCCGAGCACGAAGGCTCGGAACGAACGGCCGAGGAAATTGCGCAACTCGTGTATCACCTGCAGGTGATGATGTTGGCCGCCGACGTAAGCCTCGACGACGTGTACCGGAGGTTGTGATGGTAAGCCTGCGAGTAGCAGTGCCGAACAAGGGGCAATTAGCCGAGCCTGCCCGCGCCATGCTGATCGAAGCGGGGTACTTGCACAACGCTGGGGTGCACGACCTCGTCGTGCACGATCCACAAAACGATGTCGAGTTCTTCTTCTTGCGCCCCAAGGACGTGGCGATCTACGTCGGGGAGGGCACACTCGACCTTGGCATCACCGGACGCGACATGCTGTTGGACTCCGCCGCCGAGGCTGTGGAGCGAGTCGCCCTGGGCTTCGCTCCATCTGCTTTCCGGTTGGCAGCCCCTCGGGAAACCGCCACCACCATTGAAGATCTCCAGGGCACGCGCATCGCCACCTCGTATGCCGGACTCCTGACAACGTGGCTCGCGAACAAGTCGATCGACGCCACCGTTGTTCGTCTCGACGGAGCGGTGGAGAACGCCGTCGCCCTGGGCGTTGCGGATGCCGTCGCCGATGTCGTCGCCACGGGAACGACGCTTCGACGTGCCGGACTGGAGATCATCGGTGAACCGCTCATCCAATCCGAGGCGGTCGTGGTGTCCCGCAATGCGGATGAGTCCAACGACGCTCCAACCGTGCAAACCTTTCTTCGACGCTTGCACGGAGTGATGGTCGCGCGTTCCTACGTGCTGGTGGACTACGACATCCCCAATGATCGTCTGGAGCAGGCGTGTGCGGTGACACCGGGAATCGAGTCACCGACGGTGTCCCCGCTGCATGACCAATCGTGGTCGGCTGTTCGGGCGATGGTTCTGTCGGTCGATGCGCACACAGTCATGGACGAGCTGTACGAGTTGGGCGCCCGGGGCATCCTGGTGACCGACATTCACGCGTGCCGCCTCTAGCGGCGTTCCACGCGGCTACGCGCGTACAGAATCAGGTGTCGGTGCAGCGACCGGTCGAGCGAGCGAACCAGTTATCGCACGAGCTATTTCACGAGGCGACCGCGACGAAGGAAGAACACCGCCGGCATTTGCAACAGGGCGATGATCGCGAGGAGTGAGAACACCAGGGTCCACGAGTTCACGGCGTCCATGATCGCCCCCATCACGAAGGGACTGAAAGCTGACAACGTGTGCGTAATCGTGAACGCCATCGCGGTCAACCGGGCGGAGCCCGCTGCATCCGCCGCGTATTCGCTGAGCAGGCCGAGCGACATGGCGAAGCCACCGCTCAGCGTGAACGCCAAGGCCACCAGAATCAACGGGGGAGCGAATGTCGGGACCAGGGCNATGGCGACCAGNCTCGCCGAGCAGCCCACAACCGTGGCGGTGAACAGGGTGCGACGCCGCTGGGTTCGATGGGACCACGCCGGCAAGGTGAGCGCNGCNATGATTCCNGAGCCNGTGAAGATGCCGAANAACAGCCCNGCGGTTTCCGGCGTGTAGCCGCGCTCGGCATAGGAGGGGGCCGTCCACGCCAACATGCTGTAGAAGACGACCGAGTTCACGCTCATGAACGCGGTCAACGCCCACGCGGTCGAATCTCGCCACGGCAGATCCCGCAACCGGACGATGGCGACGGTCGTCACGCGCCCTGGTTGTTCGCGCTCCAACCACAGCCAGGCCGCGAGCGCGGCGACGGACGGCAGCGCCCAGAACGCCAGCGCTCGATTCCATCCGCCGGTCAGATCCGACAACGGCAAGGTCAATGCTGCGCCGAGGGCAGCTCCACCCATCATGGCCGCGGTCCACAGGGAGGTGGCCAAGCCCATCGAATGGGATAGCCGCTCGCGCACGATCCCGGGAACCAAGCCACCGAGAATCGCGATGGATAAGCCCGCGAGCATGGCCGACAGCAGCAACGTGACGGCAACCGCTCCGGCCAACCGGAGCGTCAAGCCGGCGGCCATCGCCACCAGGGCCAGGCTTACCGCACTTCTTCTTCCGATCCGACCCGCCAGCCGGGGCACACCGAGCGCGAAGACACCCATGCCCAAGACCGGAACGGTCGTTAGTGCACCGATGAAGGCGTCGCTCCAGCCCGTCTCGTCCTG
>FUFK010067116.1_pt1 | contig 121883 bp, 112 predicted proteins | sample 1021851 | NCBI WGS metagenome assembly FUFK01 (sample SAMEA51879418, study PRJEB19060) | metagenome
CGGTGTCGGCGTCGGGGTCGCTGCCGGCGCGGGTTCGTCGAAACCCGGCGGCAGCAGATCGACCGGTGCGTCCTGCGCGAGAACCATCGCCGAGCTCAGCGCCAGCGCGGCGCCGCCCGCCAGCCATGCGGATTTCATCGTGCAGCCTCCGGCATATCGATACCCTGTTCGATCGGATGCAACGGTTCCTCGCCGCCATCGATCAGCGCCGCGATCACCAACACGGCGAACAATATTGCCAAGAGACCTGCAATCCTTCTCCCGCTCATCGCCAAGATTTTCGCGTCCCGTTTCAAGTGCTGATACCTTGCCCGCGCCCTAGCCCAGTTCTAGGCACGGCGGCAATGACCCATGCAACAGCCTTCACGCCTGCCGAAATCGGCGGCCTTGCCCGGCGGATCGATCGCCCCGTGGTGCTGGTCGGCCTGATGGGGGTCGGCAAGTCCACGGTCGGACGCCGCCTTGCGGCGCTGCTCGACACCGACTTCATCGATGTCGACGAGGAAATCGAACGCGCCGCCGACCGGTCGGTCAGCGAAATCTTCGAAGCGCATGGCGAACTCTATTTCCGCGCCGGCGAACGCCGGGTGATTGCCCGGCTGGTCGAGGAAGGCCACGGCGTGATCGCCACCGGCGGCGGTGCCTTCGTCGATCCCGAGACCCGGGCCCTGATCCTCGACCGCGCCATCGCGGTGTGGCTCGATTGCGATATCGATACGCTGGTCGAACGCACCGCGCGGCGCGACAGCCGGCCGCTGCTGCGCAAGGGCGATCCGCGCGCAATCCTGACGCAGCTCAAGGACCAGCGCGGCGACGCCTATGCCGAGGCGCAGGTCCATGTCGTCACCGACGATGCGCCGCACACCGAAACCGCGCTGAGCATCCTGAGTGCGATAGACGCATGGCTGTAATTCCCGTCGAACTGGCCGGCCGCGGCTACGAAGTGCGTGTCGGCAACCGGTTGCTGGCCGATCTGGCAGCGCAGGCTCGGCCCTTCCTGCGCAAGCGCCATGCCTGCATCGTGGCCGATGCCAACGCGCGCCGACACTGGGGCGAAGCCGTCGGCAATTCGCTTTCTGCCGCGGGCATCGAACCGCGCTGGTACGATGTCGCGCCCGGCGAAACATCGAAGAGCTGGGACAGTCTCGCCCGGCTGACCGACTGGCTGCTGGACCAGGGTGTCGAACGCGGCGACCATGTCTTCGCGCTGGGCGGCGGCGTGGTCGGCGACCTGACCGGCTTTGCCTGCGCGATCCTCAAGCGCGGCTGCGGCTTCGTGCAGCTGCCCACCACGCTGCTGGCGCAGGTCGACAGTTCGGTCGGCGGCAAGACCGCGATCAACACCGCGGCGGGCAAGAATCTGATCGGCGCGTTCCACCAGCCTTCGCTGGTGCTGGCCGATCTGGGCACACTGGGCACGCTGCCCGAACGCGAACTTCGCGCCGGTTATGCCGAAGTTCTCAAATANGGCGTGCTCGGCGATCGCGGCTTTTTCGACTGGCTCGAACAGGACGGCCGGGCCGTCGTCGCCCTCGACCCCGCTGCCACCGAACGCGCCGTCGCCGCCAGCGTTGCCGCCAAGGCGCGGATCGTGGCGGAGGACGAACGCGAGACCAGCGGGGCCCGCGCGCTGCTCAACCTCGGGCATACCTTCGGCCACGCGCTCGAGGCGGAAACCGGCTTTTCCGACCGTTTGCTGCATGGTGAAGGCGTCGCGCTGGGGATGGTCCTGGCCGCACGCTATTCGGCGCGGCGCGGAGAAATTTCGCTGGCCGACGCGCAGCGCGTGACTGCCGCGGTCGATGCTGCCGGCCTGCCCGCGGAAATTTCCGCGCTGGGGCTCGAATGCGACGGTCGGCGGCTTGCCGACCACATGCTCCACGACAAGAAGATGGACGCGGGCACGCTGCCCTTCATCCTGCTCCGCGCGATCGGCGAAGCCTATCTCGCCCGCGATGTCGAAATGACCGACATCGCGGCATTCCTCGACGAACAATTGCAGGCGCATTGACCGCCGATCCGGCCGCGCGCATCGTTGCGGGGATGGTGCTCGACATCCGCCCCGCCCACCTTTCCGATCCCGCAGTGAGGGAACTGGTCGCCTATCACCAGCGCGACATGCTGGCGATGTCGCCGCCGGGTACCAGCTTTGCGCTCGACGAGAGTGGCCTTTCCGGACCGGGCATCACGCTGCTGGGTGCATGGCGTGGACGAGTGCTGGTCGGCATCGGGGCGATGAAACGCCTGTCCGCCGATAGTGCCGAACTCAAATCGATGCGCACCCATGCGGACCATCTGGGCCGCGGAGTTGCATCGGCAGTTCTCGATCGCCTGATCGCGATCGCCAGGGCAGAAGGGATTTCCCGGCTCAGCCTCGAGACGGGCACGAACGAGCGGTTCGCCCCCGCGGTCGCACTGTATGCCAAGCGCGGATTTATCGCCGGCGAAGCTTTCGCGGACTACGCNAANGGTCCGCACAACCAGTGCTACCACCTCGCGCTTGCGCCGGCAGCGACCTGATCAGCTGAGCCGCGTTTCCAACCGCGTNACCGAGGCCGCGCCCACCGGCTCGTACTCTGCCAGCATGCGGTCGTGGTCGGTGAAAAGCTGCTCGATCTCGCTGCGACGATGCAGCAGCGTGTGCGCTATACCCGGAGCGAGGCTTTCGCCNTCGCCGATCTTGCCGAGAATGGCCGACAAGTCGCTGATCGTCGCCTCGTCCGGCGTTTTGAAATAGTGGCCCTTCGCATCGAAGAAACCGGTACCCATGCGTGCCATGTTCGAAACCTCCTGCGTGGATGCACAAGGCGAACCCGAAGGCACGGATTATCTACCCCTTGGCGCAGGGATTCCAGAGCATTTACCATTTTGGCCGGCTCGGCGGGGAAACCTGCGCGAAACGGAAAGCACCGCTGAACCGATCTTGCGCAGGAAGTTCCGTTTGCACCGGNTCCGCGAACTATTCGAGTTCGAGGATCACCTCATCNACTGCGAGTGAATCGCCTTCCGCTGCGTTGATCTTGCCCACCGTCGCCTGCTTTTCGGCGCGGAGGATGTTTTCCATCTTCATCGCCTCGACGGTGGCNAGCGGCTGGCCCGGCTGGACCTCCTCGCCTTCGGCTACGTGCAGCTTCACCAGTAGCCCGGGCATCGGGCAGATCAGCATTTTCGACAGATCGGGCGGGGTCTTCTCGATCATATGCGCCGCGAGATGCGCGACCCGCGTCTGCAGGATCCGCAAATGGTGCGTCGCACCGCGCGTCGTGATGGCATAGCCGGTCCGGGTGGACCGCAGCTGGAGCGTGTAGCGCGCGACCGGATCGGCATCGTCGTCCGCTCCGTTTTCGAACAGCGCGACATCGACCATCGTTTCGCCCGGAGTGTACTGCATTTCCAGCGTGACCGGTTCGCCATCGACGGTCAGCGCGGCTTCCTCGAGCCGTACTTCGTGCGATGTCGAGCCTTCCTCGCGTCCGCCGATGCGTACCGTCCAGTCGCCGGGAGCGTAGAGGTCGTCGGACAGCTGCCCTTCGACGCGCCGCGCGCGGTCGGCATCGGCCGTGGCGATGACGCCGGCGACCGCGGCCAGAACCCGCGTCAGCTGGTCGAACGCGGGCGCGCCGGTGAACCCATCGGGATATTCCTCGGCGATGAAGCCGGTGGTCAGTTCGCCCGAACGGAAGCGCGGGTGCTGCATGATCGCGCTGAGGAAATCGACATTGTGCCCCAGCCCCTCGATCCGGAAGGCATCGAGCGCCGCGATCTGCAGATCGGCCGCCTCGTCGCGCGTTTCGCCCCAGGTGACCAGCTTGGCGATCATCGGGTCGTAGAACATCGACACTTCGCCGCCTTCGAACACGCCGTCGTCGACGCGAACGCCGTCGACGCCGCGGCGGCCGTTCTCCTGCCCGTCATCGGCCCAGGGTTCGACCGGCGGCTGGTAGCGCACCAGGCGCCCGGTCGACGGCAGGAAGCCGCGATAGGGATCCTCGGCATAGACGCGGTTCTCGATCGCCCAGCCGTCGATTTTGACATCGTCCTGCGTCATCGCCAGCTTCTCGCCTGCCGCGACACGGATCATCTGCTCGACCAGGTCGACCCCGGTGATCGCCTCGGTAACCGGATGCTCCACCTGCAAACGGGTGTTCATTTCGAGGAAGTAGAAGCTCTCGCCGGTCTTGTCCGCGCCGCTGACGATCAGTTCGACCGTGCCCGCGCTGTGATAGCCCACCGCCTGCGACAGCGCGACGCATTGCTCGCCCATCGCCTTGCGCATCTTCGGCGTCACGAAGGGCGACGGGGCTTCCTCGACAACCTTCTGGTGGCGGCGCTGGATCGAGCATTCGCGCTCGTTGAGGTAGATGATGTTGCCGTGCTTGTCGCCGAGGATCTGGATCTCAATGTGGCGCGGATCCTCGATGAACTTCTCGATGAAGACGCGGTCGTCGCCGAAGGAGTTGAGCCCTTCGCGCTGCGTCGCTTCGAAGCCCTCCTCGACATCCTTGTCGTTCCAGGCGAGACGCATGCCCTTGCCGCCGCCCCCCGCGCTGGCCTTCATCATCACCGGATAGCCGATGTCGTTGGCCCATTTGAGCGCGTCTTTGGTGGTCTCGATCGCATCGGGCGATCCGGGAACCGTGTTGACCCCGGCGTCCTTGGCGATGCGCTTGGATTCGATCTTGTCGCCCATCGCGGCGATGGCGTTCACCGGCGGGCCGATGAAGGCGATATTCTCTTTCTCAAGCGCTTCGACGAAGCTCGCGCGTTCGGACAGGAAGCCATAGCCCGGATGCACCGCCTCGGCGCCGGTCTGCTTGGCCGCGGCAATGATCTTGTCCGCCACCAGATAGCTTTCCGACGCGGTTGCGGGGCCGATATGCACCGCCTCGTCCGCCATGCGAACGAAGGGNGCGCGCGCATCGGCATCGGAATAGACCGCCACGGTCGCGATACCCATGCGCTTCGCCGTCTTGATGACGCGGCAGGCGATTTCACCACGATTGGCGATGAGGATTTTCGTGAACATCGGTGTCAGTTCTCCGTTCCGGGCTTCGCTTCGCCGGACATCTGATTGCGCGTCAATTCGCGCAGTTCTTCGGTTCGCCGCTCGGTCAGAACGGTCATGCAGGTGCTGTGGAGGANCGGTTGCATCGTTCCCCCGCGCGCATCGTAGCTCGACAGCCGGCAGTGCGCGTCGCGGTACGCGATCCAGGCGCGCTGGGCTTCCAGCAGGCTNTCCCAATAGCCCGGCTGGTCATCCTCGACCGCATAACCATCCTCGCGCTGCATGANCGCGCGCACTTGCGGCCANAGNGCGTTCAGTTCGGCATCGGCCTGCTCCCATTCCCGATGCGCGCAGATGTTCATCTCGCTTTGCACTTGCGGGTCGGNGCAGTCGGGCATGCCGGCAGCGGCCTGCGCAGTCAGNAGCAGGGACGACAGGATGATCATTCGGCCGGCTCGGCCACCTTGCAGGCGCGCATCGGTTCTTCCTGCTGCAGCGCCGTCAGGCCCAGCTTGGCGAACAATGNGGCGTCGGTGTCGTCGCCCGCATTGGGCGCGGTGAGCAGCTTGTCGCCGGTGAAGATCGAATTCGCGCCCGCCATGAAGCACAGCGCCTGCGTGGCCTCGCTCATGCTCTCGCGTCCGGCNGACAGGCGCACCATGCTCATCGGCATACAGATGCGCGCGACCGCGACGGTNCGGACGAATTCGATATCGTCGATCTTGGCGAGCGGCGTATCGGCCAGCATGTCGCCCAGCACCGTGCCCTTGACCGGGACCAGCGCGTTGACCGGGACGCTTTCGGGATGGCGTTCCAGCGTGGCGAGCGTGTGGACGAAGCCGACGCGGTCGCTGCGCGTTTCGCCCATGCCGACGATCCCGCCGCTGCAGACATTGATGCCCGCATCGCGGACGTTCTGCAGCGTATCGAGACGGTCCTCATACTTGCGGCTGGAGATCACGCGTTCGTAATATTCCGGCCCGGTGTCGACATTGTGGTTGTAGTAATCGAGGCCCGCTTCCTTGAGCATGTCGGCCTGCTTGGGCGTCAGCATGCCCAGCGTCATGCAGGTCTCCAGCCCCATCGCGCGCACGCCTTTCACGATCTCGACGATCGCGGGCATGTCGCGGTCCTTGGGATTGCGCCAGGCGGCGCCCATGCAGAACCGCTGGCTGCCCGCATCCTTCGCCTGCGCCGCGCGCTGAAGGACCGATTGCACTTCCATCAGCTTGGTCGCCTCGACCCCGCTGTCGGCCTTCACCGACTGCGAGCAATAGCCGCAATCTTCCGGGCACCCGCCGGTCTTGATGCTGAGCAGCGTGCACAGCTGGACTTGGCTGGGCGGGTGAAACTCGCGGTGGATGCTCGCGGCCTGGAACAGCAGTTCGGTAAAGGGAAGGTCGAACAGCGCCGCGATCTCGTCGCGGGTCCAGTCGGTGCGGATTTGGGTCATACAGGCTTCCTGGCAAGGTAAAGGCCGAATGCCATGACCGCCAGCCCGAGCGCGCGCTTGGGGGTGATCGCGCTCTGGATGGAGCCAAGCAGGCCGAAATGGTCGATAATCGCCGCAGCGACGATCTGGCCCAGCAGCACGAAGAAGATCGCATTGCCCAACCCGATACGCGGCGCGGANTAGGCCACCGANGTGGCGTAGAACAGCATCACGACGGCGCCGATCCACAACCAGGGCCGTTCGAANGTGAAGGTGCTGGCGGCGGGAAACCCGGTGAATACCAGCATCGCAGTGGCGATGACGAAGCCGATCGCGAAGGTCACCGCTGTCGCCGCCACGGGCCCGCCAAGCTGTTGGCCGAGCCCCGCGTTAAGCGCCGCGAAAACCGGAATGCCCAGCCCGGCCGCGAACATCATGGCGGCAAGCGGCAGGAAGGCAGGGGACGAAGATGCGCTCACTACTGCGCCGCCTCGTCCAGATCCTCGCCCGCGGGCGGCATGTTGTGGCCGAGCAAGCGCAGCACGTCGGCGGCGCATTCGACNACATTGCTGCCCGGGCCGTAGATGCCCTGCACCCCGGCATCGCGCAGGAAGTCGTAATCCTTCTGCGGGATCACCCCGCCCGCGATCACCTTGATATCGGCACGGTCGGCATCGCGCAGGTGCCCGATCAGCTCGGGGATCAGCGTCTTGTGTCCCGCGGCAAGGCTGCTGGCGCCGATCGCGTCGACATCGTGTTCCAGCGCCATGGCGCAGGCTTCACCGGGTGTCTGGAACAGCGGGCCAGAGAGGACTTCGAAGCCCATGTCGGTGAACGCGCTGGCAATGACATTGGCGCCGCGGTCGTGCCCGTCCTGGCCCATCTTGGCGACCATCAGCCGGGGTGCGCGCCCGAGCCGGCGTTCGACCGCCTGCACGCCTTCGACGACCTGCTGGTAGCGNTCGTCTTCGGCATAGGCGGCAGCATACACCCCGCGGACCGGTTTGGGAATCGTGTCGTAGCGGCCATAGGCGTCTTCCATCGCCTGGCTGATTTCGCCCAGCGTCGCATCGTGACGCGCAGCCTCGACCGCGAGGGCAAGCAGGTTCCCCTCACGCTGGACGGCCCCGCGCGCCAGGGCGTCGAGCGCAGCGCGGCAGGCGAAATCGTCGCGCTTGGCGCGCACTTCTGCCAGCCGCGCGATCTGGCTCTGGCGGACCTTGTGGTTGTCGATATCGAGCGTGTCGATCTCGTCTTCCTTATCGCGGCGGTACTTGTTCACGCCGACGATGACGGTTTCCCCGCGGTCGACACTGGCCTGCTTGGCGGCTGCCGCCTCCTCGATCTGCGCCTTGGGTTTGCCGCTGGCGACATATTCGGTCATCCCGCCGGCCGCCTCGACCTCGTCGAGCATGGCCTTGGCCTGTTCGACCAGCGCGGCGGTGAGGCTTTCGATGTAATAGCTGCCACCCAGCGGATCGGCGACATTGGTGATGCCGGTCTCCTCCTGGATCACCAGCTGCGTGTTGCGCGCGATCCGGGCGCTGAAATCGGTCGGCAACGCGATCGCCTCGTCCAGCGCGTTGGTGTGGAGCGACTGCGTTCCGCCCAGCACCGCCGCCATTGCTTCCACCGTGGTGCGGATGACGTTGTTGTAGGGGTCCTGCTCCTGCAGCGAGACGCCGCTGGTCTGGCAATGCGTGCGCAGCATCTTCGACTTGGGGTTCTGCGCCCCCAGCCCTTCCATGACATCGTGCCACAGCGCGCGCGCGGCGCGCATCTTGGCGATCTCCATGAAGAAGTTCATGCCGATGCCCCAGAAGAAGGACAGGCGCGGCGCAAAGGCATCGATATCGAGCCCCGCTTCCATCGCGCGCTTGGCGTATTCCTTGCCGTCGGCGATGGTAAAGGCCAGTTCCTGCACCGCCGTCGCCCCGGCTTCGTGCATGTGATAGCCCGAAATCGAAATGCTGTTGAATTTCGGCATGTTGGCCGAAGTATATGCGATGATGTCCGAAACGATCCGCATGCTCGGTTCGGGCGGATAGATATAGGTGTTGCGGACCATGAACTCCTTGAGGATGTCGTTCTGGATGGTCCCGGCCAGCTTGTCCTGGGCGACGCCCTGCCGTTCGGCGGCAACGATGTAGAAGGCCAGCACGGGGATGACCGCGCCGTTCATCGTCATCGACACGCTCATCGTGTCGAGCGGGATCTGGTCGAACAGAATCTCCATGTCGCGCACGGTATCGATCGCGACGCCCGCCTTGCCGACATCGCCGACGACGCGCGGGTGATCGCTGTCATAGCCGCGGTGCGTGGCGAGATCGAATGCGACCGACAGACCCTTCTGCCCGGCGGCAAGGTTGCGGCGATAGAAGGCGTTCGATTCCTCTGCCGTGGAGAAGCCCGCATACTGGCGGATGGTCCACGGGCGCCCGGTGTACATCGAGGCGTAGGGCCCGCGCGTGAACGGCGCGATCCCCGGCACCCCGGGATCGACCAGCGCGGCAGTGTCCTCGGAGGTATACAGCGGCTTCACCGCGATCCCTTCGGGCGTGTGCCAGGTGAGATCGCGCCCCTTCACTTCCTTGTCGGCGAGGGGCTTCCANTCGTCATAAGTCGGCTTGTCGGTCATGCACGGTCCTAAACCACAATCGTATGGACAGGAAAAGAGCGGGCGCGGTGCAAACCACTCTCCTCCCCCGTCACCCCCGCGCGGGCGGGGGTCCAGATAAGGGTGCGATCAATGGCAAGCTTCGCTGGATCCCCGCCTTCGCGGGGATGACGAAAGACTTGCGGCGTTCGCCTCTTACTCGCCCTTGAAGTCCGGCTTGCGCTTCTGGAGGAAAGCCATGCCACCTTCCATCGCATCCTTGCTCGCACCCGCCAGGCGCTGGCCCTCGGCCTCGGCCAGCAGTACCTCGGTGATGGTGCCGTCCATCGCGGTGGCGATGTTCTTCTTCATCGTGGCGTAGGCCAGCGTCGGACCATTGGCGAGCTTCTCCGCCAGCGCGCGGGCTTCGCCGATCAGCGCTTCGTCATCGACCGCCTTGTAGATCAGGCCCCAGTCCTCGGCCTGGCTCGCACCGATCTTCTCGCCCAGCATCATCATCCGCGTGGCGCGCGCACGGCCGATCGAGCGCGCGAGCAGCCAGGTCGATCCGCCNTCGGGCACGAGGCCGATGTTGACGAAGGCCTGGAGGAAATAGGCGCTCTTNCCCGCGAGCACGAAGTCGCCCGCCAGCGCAAGGCTGCAGCCGACGCCCGCGGCGGGGCCGTTGACCGCGCAGATCACGGGCACGTCGGCGCGCAGCACCTGGTTGATCGCCGGGTTGTAATGGTTCTGCAGGGCGCGGTGGCTGCCGCCCTTGTTCTGCAGCGCGCTGCCCTCGCCCCGCGCGGCGAGATCGGCGCCCGAGCAGAAACCCTTGCCCGCGCCGGTNATCAGNACNGCGCGGCTGTCACCCAGATCGTAGAAAGCCGCGCCGATTTCATCCGCCATCTGCGGCGGCATCGCATTCAACCGGTCGGGCCGGTTGAGCGTGATGGTGGTCAGCGGGCCGTCCTTCTCGACGACGATGGTTTCGTAGCTCACGCGTCACTCTCCAGGGTGCTATTGGTTAGTTTCGTTTCGTTTCGCAACCGACCTTGGCTGCGATGACGCCCGCGTGCAAGAGGCTTGCGCAGCGGGCTGGGCTTCAGGCGGCCGCGCCGGGCCGTGCCGATACCCGCTCGTGCCATGCCGCCAGCGCCGCGCATTCCCCGGGCATTTCGAGCCCGACGAACTTGGCGAAATCGACCGTGGTCAGCAGCAGGATATCCGCGGCGGAGAAATCGTCGCCGGCAAGGTGGTCGCGCGCCCCAAGCGATTCGTCGAAGAAGCGCATCGCCTCGGCCACCCGCGGCCGGTTCGCCTCGCCCCATTCCGCATTGCGCCCAGGCAGGGCGGCGGTGAAGGGATGCGTATGCACCCATACCGCGCCGACCGGCGGCATGAGGATCATCTCGACCCGGCGGCACCACATCTCGATTTCCGCGATTTCGCGCGCGGTAGTGCCGAACAGCGGCGGCTCGGGATGCTCGGCCTCGAGGTAGCGCATGATCGCGACGCTTTCGGCGATCACCGTGCCGTCGTCGAGCTCGAGGATCGGCGTCTGCCCGCGCGGGTTCTTGGCGACGAAGTCCTCCGCCTTCTGCTCGCGCTTGGGGATCGAGACTTCCTTGCTGGGAAGCTCGATGCCCTTCTCAGCGGCGAAGATACGCACACGGCGCGGATTGGGCGCCGGGTTGGGACTGTCGTAGAATAGCATCGAAGTTCCTCTCATTTTCCGCCGTCTTTTCCCGTCATCCCCGCGCAGGCGGGGATCCAGATAACGGTCGCTCAAACTCGCAAGGTCAGCTGGACCCCCGCCTGCGCGGGGGTGACGAAAGAGGCTGATCGGGCGCGATCAGTTCTCCCAACCCCCTCAATTCGACCAGTGCGCATCGTCCTTGGGCGTTTCCATGATCTCGGTCAGCTGGCCCATCATGTCCTTGGGGTGCAGGAAGAAGATCGGCGTGCCATGCGCACCGATGCGCGTGGGGCCGAGGATCCGCTTACCCATGTCCTCGAACCACTTACGCGCTTCCTCGATGTCCTCGACTTCGTAGCAGACATGATGCTGTCCCCCGGCGGGGTTCTTGGCGAGGAAACCGGTCAGCGTGGACTGCTCGCCCAGCGGCTCGATCAGCTCGATCTGCGTGCCATGGGTGCCGTTTTCGCCGGGCGTATCGACGAAGCAGACTGTCACCCCCTGCTCCTCGAGATCGAAAGGCTCATGCGTGATGCTCGCGCCCATTACATCGCGATAATAACGCAGCGATTCCGCGATCGAAGGCGTCGCGACGCCGATATGGTTGAGACGGCCGAGTTTCATTGCGCATCCTCACATGGAAAGTTTGTTTGCAGAGCGGCGATTACCGCTGTTGCCGCAGGCAAATCGGCAGCATCGGGCACCCGTTCGATAAAAATCAGAAAAGAGAGTCGAAGAGCTTCTGCATCATTCTCCTCGCTCAGGCAGATTGTCTGCCTTCCAGCCAAGACCGCATTCATTGTCATTGTCGCGTCAGCGATCCCGGTGATTGCTCCGAGACAATAGCCAATCGAAAGGCGCCCAGCCTCCGTCGCTTCGGACGATGCACAATGCCGGTGCAAATCCCTCGCGCCCAATATGCGATCAGCACGAACGCCTTCCTGACCTACGACTGGGCTCGCCAAAGCGAACAGACCACAAAGCCCAACCAAGAAATTTTTCCCCATCGCCATTCTCCATCACCCTACAATCCGGAGAGCGTACACTAGATGCCAATGAGGACCCGTGCGTGTTTCAATTCGGNCTAAGCATNGTGATCGCTTGATTGAGNTTTCCGGCGACCAAACTCCGCAAAGTTCCAATTCGAGAGCGTATCTTTGGTTCTCAACTCTTATAAGCGCCGCACCAAACCACAGCAACAGCCCGCTCAAGCATACGAGGGCCAAATTTTTGATCATCACAAGGGAATATTATCATGCTTCTTCCACGGGTTCTCGAGCTGCTTCGTGCGTAGCTTGCGCAGCCCCAGCGCGATGCGCTTGCGGGTCGAGTGCGGGTAGATCACCTCGTCGATATAGCCGCGGCTTGCCGCCACGAAAGGATTGGCGAAGCGGTCTTCGTATTCCTTGGTCTTCTCGGCGATTTTTTCGGGATTGTCGCGGTCCTGGCGGAAGATGATCTCCACAGCGCCCTTGGCGCCCATCACCGCGATCTCGGCGGTCGGCCAGGCGTAGTTGAGGTCGCCGCGCAGGTGCTTGGAGGCCATCACGTCATAGGCGCCGCCATAGGCCTTGCGGGTGATCACGGTGATCTTGGGCACGGTCGCTTCGGCATAGGCGAACAACAGCTTCGCCCCGTGCTTGATGATGCCATTGTGTTCCTGGCTGGTGCCGGGAAGGAAGCCGGGGACGTCGACGAAGGTCAGGATCGGGATTTCGAAGGCATCGCAGAAGCGCACGAAGCGCGCGGCCTTCTTCGATGAATTGATGTCGAGCACNCCCGCGAGCACCATCGGCTGGTTNGCNACCACGCCCACAGTGCGCCCCTCGACCCGGCCGAANCCGCAGATGATGTTNGCCGCATGGCCCGGCTGCACTTCGAAGAAATCGCCTTCGTCCAGCGTCTTACGGATGACTTCGTGCATGTCGTAAGGCTGGTTGGCATTGTCGGGGATCAGCGTGTCGAGGCTCGGTTCCTCGCGGTCCCAGGCGTCCGAGGTCGGACGCTCAGGCACGTCCTCGCGGTTGGACAGCGGCAGGTAGTCGAAGAAATCGCGCGTCGCGAGCAGCGTCTCGATGTCGTTNTCGAAGCTGTTGTCNGCNACNNNGGTCTTGGTNGTATGCGTCTTCGCGCCGCCCAGCTCTTCCTGCGTCACGACNTCNTTGGTCACCGTCTTCACCACNTCGGGGCCGGTGACGAACATGTAGCTCGAATCTTCGACCATNAAGATGAAGTCGGTCATCGCCGGGCTGTAGACCGCCCCGCCCGCGCACGGCCCCATGATCAGGCTGATCTGCGGCACCACGCCGCTGGCGAGCACGTTGCGCTGGAACACCTCGGCATAGCCGCCGAGCGACGCGACGCCTTCCTGGATGCGCGCGCCGCCGCTGTCGTTGAGGCCGATCACCGGCGCNCCGACCTTCATCGCGGTGTCCATCACCTTGCAGATCTTTTCCGCATGGCGTTTCGACAGCGAGCCGCCGAAGACGGTGAAATCCTGGCTGAAGACATAGACCAGCCGGCCGTTGATCGTGCCCGATCCGGTGACCACGCCGTCGCCGGGGATCTTCTGGTCCTGCATGCCGAAATCGACGCAGTCNTGTTCGACATANGTGTCGAGTTCCTCGAAGCTGCCTTCATCGAGCANNATGTCGAGCCGTTCGCGCGCGGTCAGCTTGCCCTTGGCGTGCTGCGCGTCGATCCGCTTCTGCCCGCCGCCCATCTTGGCGGCATCGCGGCGGCGTTCCATTTCGGCGATATTGGCGGACATGCTCTCTCCGTGAATAGGTTTTGATGTGCGACTAGTGCCAAGCGAGGCGCAAGGTCAATCGCGCGGCGCGCTTCTCTCGGCGCTGATGAGGAACTCGACATTGCCTTCGGGGCCGGTAATCGGGCTTTGGGCGATGCCCTGTACAGCGAAGCCCAGCGCCTCGACCCAGTCGCGCACTTCGTCGCAAACGCGGCGGTGCAGTGCGGGGTCGCTGACCACGCCCTTCTTGCCCACTTCCTCGCGCCCGACCTCGAATTGCGGCTTGATCAGCGCGACGAGGCGGCACTGCGGGGCCGCGAGCTGGAGCGGGCGATCGAGTACCTTGGCCAGCCCGATGAAGCTGGCATCGCACACCACCCAGTCGCATGGCTGGTCGATCATGTCCGGCGTCAGAATGCGCGCGCTGGTCTGTTCGAGCACGGTGACGCGCTCGTCCTGCCGCAGTTTCCAGGCAAGCTGGTTGGTGCCGCTGTCGACCGCGAAGACATGCTCNGCCCCGCCCTGCAGCAATACATCGGTGAAGCCGCCGGTCGAACTGCCGATGTCCATTGCCACCGCGCCGCGCGGGTCGAGGTCGAAATGNTCGATCGCATGNGCCAGCTTGATGCCGCCGCGCGAAACCCAGGGGTGATCGCGCCCGCGNACGTCGAGCGNCGCGTCCANNGGCAATTGCTGNCCGGGCTTGGCCAGTTTCTGTTCGCCGCTGAACACCAGCCCCGCCATGACCAGCGCCTGCGCGCGCGTCCGGCTCTCCACGAGCCCGCGGTCCACCAGCATCTGATCGAGGCGCATCTTTTTCGTCATTGGAAACATGCGCGTTAGCGATCATTGTGCATGCATGAAACCGATCTATGTGCATCTGGGTGGCGCGCTGGCGCTGAGCTTCACCATCGCGGCCTGCGTGCCCGCGCCCGATTCGACCCCGGCACCCACGCCAACACCGACGCCGACCCCGTCGCCCACCGCCACCGCGCCGGCCCCGCAGCGGCCCGCTCCGCCCGCATCGGAAAACTGGATCGACCGTCCGCAAACCGCAGGCGACTGGAGCTACCGCGCCGGGGCCGATGGCGGCGTGGCCATGTTCGGTGCAAATGCCGACCAGCCCCTGTTCGCGATCGATTGCGACCGCGGTGCCGCACGCGTNACCCTCAGCCGTATCGGCAGCGCCGCTGCACCTGCGACGATGACGATCCGCACCGAAACCACCGATCGCACGCTTGCCGCGACGCCNGCTGCGCGCGAACTGCAATCGCTGACGGCCACGCTTGCGGCGAATGACCCGCTNCTCGANGCGATGGCGGTGACGCGCGGACGATTCGCGGTCGAGACGCCGGGGTTGTCCACACTTTACCTGCCGCCCTGGGCGGAAGTTTCCCGCGTGATCGAGGATTGTCGCTAGGCGGAGTCGCGACCCGCTTCGCTCTCGCGGCACGCGGGATCTTGCGGCACAGAAAAGGCCCGGGAAACGACCCGAGCCACAAACGCCAAGTCTGACGTGGGAAAACTTTTTTACAAGGGTTGTTTTGCCCCCCTCGAAGACTCCAATATGCCTTCCAAGATCAGCGGCGAAACGCGATCTTGGTCCCCGGAGACGGGGTACTTTGGCTCTAAACAGCGCGAAAGGAGGTGATCCGATGTCTCATGGTCCAGCAGAGAGGTCGGCAAGTTTCCGCACGGGGCACTATCGGTAGAACATACCTTTAGAGGCTTCGTAAGCGGCACTTCCCGCCGCTGACCATGCGAAGGGCAGTTCCACCTACGGGCGTGGGGCTGCCCTTCTCATTTTGCCGCGCCGGCAATTCGCGGGCATTGCGCGCCATGATCCGACTGCCCATTCCCGGCCTGCTCCAAAACCTTGCCTCGCGCGCGGCTTCCCATTACCCGCGCGCAGATGGATTTCGAGCACCTACCCCATTCCGCCCCCGTCCCCGGTGAAACACGCCAGCAGGCCCTGATGGACCCCGGCTTCGGCACGCTCTTCACCGACCACATGGTGGTCATCGATTACGATGCCGATCTTGGTGGATGGCACAAGGCGACGCTGGGCCCGCGCGAGCCGATCAGTCTCGATCCGGCGGCAGCGGTGCTGCATTATGCGCAGGAAATCTTCGAAGGCATGAAGGCGTACAAGCGCGAAGACGGCACGCTGGCGCTGTTCCGCCCCGAACAGAATGCCCGGCGCTTCAACGAAAGCGCGCGCCGTATGGCGATGCCCGACTTGCCCGAAGAGCTGTTCCTCGAATCGATCCGCCAGCTGGTCGCCAAGGACCGCGACTGGGTCCCCTCGATCCCCGATGGCGCGCTGTACCTGCGGCCCTTCATGTTCGCTTCCGAAGCGTTCCTGGGCGTACGTCCCGCGCGGCAGTACAAGTACATCCTGATCGCCTCGCCCGTCGGCGGCTATTTCAAGGGCGGCGCGAAGCCGGTGAAAATCTGGGTCAGCCGCAATTACACCCGCGCCGCCCCCGGCGGCACCGGGGCGGCCAAGACCGGCGGCAATTACGCTGCCAGCCTCGTCCCGCAGGCCGAAGGAATCGAGAATGGCTGCGACCAGGTGGTCTTTCTCGACGCGGTCGACAAGAAATGGGTCGAGGAACTGGGCGGGATGAACCTGTTCTTCGTGTTCGACGACGGCAGCGTGATCACCCCGCCGCTGACGGGTACGATCCTGCCCGGCATCACCCGCGACAGCCTGATCCAGCTTCTTCGCGAGGAGGGTCTGAAGGTGCGCGAGGAACCGTACAGCATCGACCAGTGGCGTGCCGACGCCACCGAAGGCCGCCTGCTCGAGACNATGGCCTGCGGCACCGCCGCGGTCGTCACCCCGGTCGGCACCGTGCTGGGCCCCGATGGCGAATTCACCATCGGTAGCGGCGGGATCGGGCAGATGACCCACAAGATCCGCGAGAAACTGGTCGGCATCCAGAAGGGCGCCATCGAGGACACCCACGGCTGGACGGTCACGCTCGACTGATCAGAAACGCGGGCGCACCAGGAACCGGCGCGTGAAAGTCGCGCTGGGCCGCAGCACGATTATCGCCACCCCTGCCAGCGCGATCGCACCGCCGATCACCAGCCGCTCGCCGATCGCATCCCCGGTCAGCCACGCGCCGAACACGATCGTCAGGATCGGCGTGAACAGCGTGAGCGGCACGATCAGATTGGCATCGTATTCGCCAAGCAGGCGGAAATAGGCGGTGTGCGCCCCGATCGAGACGACCAGGCTGGCAAAGACCAGACACGCCGCCAGTTCCCAGGGCGAAGCGGCCAGAGCCGCGAACTGACCGCTTTCCAGCGTAAGTGACAGGGGCAGCAGCACGGCGACCGAAGCCACCGCCGCCCAGCCCTGCAGCCGGATCGACGACAGGTCGAGACGCTTGACGAAAACGGTGCCGAGCGCCCCGACCATCGCCGAAAGGAATACCAGCAGCAGCCCGGTGCTGGTCTGCATCTGGTTCTCCCCTGCCATGGCGAACAGCACGCCGCCGAAGGCGAGGCCGATGCCCAGCCCACGCCGCCAACGCACCTTTTCGCCCAGGAAGAGAATTGCGAACAGCACCGTCATCGGCGCGCCGCTCAGGCTGACGACGCCGGCGGCCGACGGGCTGGCGGTTTCCAGGCCCATGAACAGCAGCGCAAAGGATCCGCCGCTGATGGCCANGCCGATGACGAGGACCTGCCACAGCTTGGCCGGCAGGGGCCGCAGCAGCGGAATCAGCACCGCCGCGACGATGATGGAGCGCACNAGNGCGTAGAACAGCGGCGGNGCGGAAAAGTCGGTAATCGCCAGCTTGCTGACCACGACGTTGAGCGCCCAGGCGATGTTGCAGAACGCCATGATCAGCAAAGCGCGAAAGGACATCGTCAGTCCTCGAGCGGGGGCAAGGCGGCGGCCAGTTCGGCCAGCCAGGTATCGGCCACCGAATCGCTCGGTGCGCGCCAGTCGCCGCGCGGGCTGAGCGCGCCGCCTGCNCTGACCTTGGGCCCGTTGGGCAGTGCCGAGCGCTTGAACTGGCTGAACCCGAAGAACCGCTTGAGGAATTTCTCCAGCCAGTGGGCNATCGTGGCGAGATCGTAGTGGTTCTTGGCGTCTTCGGGGAAATCGATCGGCCACTGGCCCGCCTGCACATCTTTCCACGCATGCCAGGCGAGGAACGCGACATGGCTCGGCTTCTGCCCCCAGCGTACGATGTGATGAAGGAAGAAGTCGTTCAGCTCATAGGGCCCGATGATCGATTGCGTGCTCTGTATCGCGCCATCTTCTCCGGCCGGCACCAGTTCGGGGCTGATTTCGGTATCGAGAATATCGGCGAGCACGGCGTCGACGCCTTCGTCGAACTGGCTGGTCTGGGTCGTCCAGCGGATGAGATACTGGATCAGCGTCTTGGGCACGCCCGCATTGACGCCGTAATGGCTCATCTGGTCACCCACGCCATAGGTGCACCAGCCCAGCGCCAGCTCGCTCAGATCGCCCGTGCCGATCACCCAGCCGCCATGCTGGCTGGCAAGGCGGAACAGGTAATCGGTGCGCAGGCCCGCCTGGACGTTCTCGAAAGTCGTGTCGTAGACCGGCTCGCCATCGGCGAAGGCATGGCCGATATTCTCCAGCATCAGCCGCGCGGTGGCGGTGATGTCGATCTCCTCGGCGGTGATGCCGAATGCCTTCATCAGCCGCCAGGCGTTCGACTTGGTGTCGTTCGACGTCGCGAAGCCGGGCATGGTATAACCACGGATATCGGTGCGCGGGCGCTTCAGCCGGTCCATCGCCTTGGCCGCCACGATCAGCGCGTGCGTGCTGTCGAGGCCGCCCGAAATCCCGATCGTCAGGCATTTGGGGTTGGTCGCCTGGATCCGCCGCATCAGTGCATCGACTTGGATGTTGAACGCCTCGTAGCAATCCTCGTCCAGCTTGTCGGCGCGGTTCGGCACGAAGGGAAAGCGCCGGATGGGACGATGCAGGCCGATTTCCCCGCGCACGGCCGCATGGTCGAATTCGACGCGGCGGTACCAGTCCTCGGGCCGCCCGGCCGCTTCGGCGGCATCGTTGAAGGTCTGCATGCGCATGCGTTCCGACAGGATGCGCTGCGTATCCACGTCGGCGATGCTCAGCTCGGGCTCCAGATCGAAGCGCTGGCTCTCGGCCAGCAGATCGCCCAGCTCATAGATCATGCCCTGCCCGTCCCACGCCAGGTCGGTGGTGCTTTCGCCGTGCCCGCTCGCCGAATAGGCATAGGCGCATAGCGTCCGGCTCGAACTGGCGCGTGCCAGCAGGTGCCGTTCGTCCGACTTGCCGATAACGATGTTCGACGCAGACAGGTTGAGCAGGATCGCAGCGCCGGCAAGCGCAGCCATGGTCCCCGGCGGATTGGGCGCCCAGAAATCCTCGCAGATTTCTATTCCGAAGGCGAAACCGGGCAGATTGCTTGCTGCGAAAATCAGGTCGGTGCCGAACGGCACTTCCTGCCCGCCACAGCGAATGGTCAGCCCGACGCAGTCGCGGCCATGGGCAAACCAGCGCTTCTCGTAATATTCGCGGTAATTGGGCAGATAGCTCTTGGGAACGACGCCCAGCAGTTCGCCCCGCGCCACGACCAGCGCGCAGTTGTAGATGCGTCCACCGCGCCGCAGGGGGGCGCCGAACACCAGCACGGGTGTAAGATCCCGCGATGCCTCGACGATCGCGGCGACCTGCGCCTCGACCGCGTCGAGCAGGGCCATCTGCAGATGCAAATCGTCGATGGCATAGGAAGAAAGCGCAAGTTCGGGATAGAGCAGCACGTCGACATGCTGCGCGTGGGCCTGGCGGGCAGTCTCCAGAATGCCAGCCGCATTATACGCGATATCCGCCGTGCGCACCTTGGGCGTGCTGGTCGCCACGCGGACAAAACCATGCGTGTGAAGATCGTAGAAGGAATGCGTGTCGCTGCCACTCATGCGGGCTGGGCCTTTCGGGTGGGGATATCCAGATGCGGGTGCCGGTTCGAGCCAGTCCGCTGGGTGGCAAACGCCCAGCTCGGCCAAGCGTTTCTGGACCGAGGCGCGGGCGATCTTGCCCTTCGCTTCCCAGCCGTAGACCGTGCGGCTGGGCCACGGTTTGGGAAGGCCATAGCGCGCGCCGAACTGGTCCGCGCTCAAGGGCGGGTCATGCGTTTCGCGCCAGCGGCGCAACTTGAAACCGGCCAAGTGCATTCGCGGGCGGTATCCTTTTAGGCTACCCTAGGCAAGTTCGCTCTGGTCCTCGCGCCGCATTTCGGTGCGATAGCCGTTGAGGATCGGCCCGGCGTGGTGGGTCGCTTGCGCCTGAGTGGCGAAGGCCGCAAGCAATTGACTCCCCAGCCCGCCGCTGGGATCGGTCGCAGCTTCTGCGCCTATTCCGTTGTCTTCGATGGTGAAACGCCAGCTTCCACCGCGCTCGTTGAAGAACACTGCGATCGTCCCCGGTCGCTGTTCGGGGAATGCGTATTTGCAGGCATTCGCCACGGCTTCGTTGAGATAGAGGCCGATCGCCACCGCCTCTTCGGGCGTAAGCGTCGCCTCGTCGATCTCGCGGAACAGGCGGACCGAAGGCGGCAAAGCCGATGCCTCGATCCGGTCGAGCAGGAATTCGAGATAGGGCTTGATCGAGACATTCGGCTCGTCCGATTGTTCGAGCGCCAGCGCCGAATAGGCATCGGCGAAGGTCCGTACCCGTCCCACCGCATCGTCGAGCGGTGCGTGCAGTTCGGCCTGCGGGATGCGCCGTTTCTGAAGTTCGAGCATGCTGGCGACCAGCGCGAAATTGTTCTTCGTGCGATGTTCGAGCTCCGCCAGCAACGTCAGCCGCCGGTCGGCGCGTTCGCGGATTTCGGATAGCGTCGCCTGGGCGGCGCGGCGGAATGCCTCGGCGAACACCACGACCACCACCGCGCTGGCGGCATTCAGCAACACACGCACCGGATCGGTGGGGTCAGCGAACAGGAAGGATCTCGCCGGCGGGAGGATGAAGAACCACGCCCAGCAGAACGTGACTGCCAGCGCGACCACTCCGGCACGCCAATGGCCGTACAGCGTGGCAAGCAGGACNGTGGGGTAAATCAGCGCGAAGGGNCCCGATACCGGAGCCCAGACGTCGATCAACGAGCGCACCCCGATCATGGCAGCCGCACACATTCCGCCGAACACGATCTGCGCTGCCACCTTGCTGCGCCGGGCAAGGAACTGGCGGCTGACATCGAAATTGGCAAGCCGGTGCATGATGGCAGTCTTCCGGCGGAGTACAGATGCCCGCCGCTACCGTGATGCATAGGCGAACGCTCGACGGCTCCGCACCATCGGTCCGGTCCATTTACTGCGTTAAATCAAAAAGCGGAAGAGGCTTGCCACGCTCACGCCTCAGGCGGCCAGCAGATCCTCGGCTTTCGGACATTCCTGCAAGAGCTCGATCAGAGCGCGTTCCTCGCGGGTCAGCCAGCGCGTCGCGCGCGGCAGCCGGAGCTCCTTGCGCCAGCCTTCCTGCCCGTCGAGCAATCCGAACAACACCGGGTGAATATAGCTTTTGCGCGCCACGGCGGGCGTGTTGCCGAGATGGTCGGAAACGCACTCCAGCAGTTCCTTCATCGGGATCGTACCCTCGGCCTGGTGCAGGCAGGTCAGCGCCTTGACGCTGGCGTGCCAGGTGCGGAAGTTCTTGGCGCTGAAATCCTGCCCCATGATCTCGCGCAAATAGGCGTTCACGTCGCTCGAACCGACCGCATGCTGCTCGCCGTCGTCATCGATGTATTTGAACAGGTTCTGGCCGGGGAGGTCCTGCATCTTGCGCACCACCCGGGCGAGGCTGCCATCGGACAGGGTGACTTCGCGCAGCTTGCCGCCCTTGCCCTTGTAGCGCAGCCGCAGGGTCTTGCCGGTCAGTTCGGCATGGCGGTTGCGCAGCGTGGTGGCACCGAAACTCTTGTTCGTCCTGGCATAGCCCTCATTGCCGACACGCACCGCGCCCAGATCGAGCAGGCGGACCACGCTGGCGATGGCGCGGTTGCGGGTCAGCTTGTTGCCCCGCAGATCGTCCTCCACCCGCTTGCGCACGAGCGGTAGGAGATTGCCGAATGTGATGCAGCTGTCGAATTTCTCGCCCTCGCGGGCAGCCCGGAACTGCGGGTGGTACCGATATTGCTTGCGCCTCTTGGCGTCGATGCCGGTCGCGAGGATGTGGCCATTGGGGGCCGGGCAGAACCATGCATCGGTATAGGCGGGCGGCAGCGCCACGGCATTGAGCCGGCGCTTCTCCGCCCGGTCGGTGATCAGGCGCCCTTCGGGATCGTAATAGGCCCACCCCTTGCCCGCTCCCTTGCGGGAGATACCGGGCAGATCGTCGTCGACATAGATGAGCTTCGTCATGGCGAAGGGAAGAACCTTGGTACGGCATGGACGGTTCCCCAACTTGCGACGAACGGGAGGCTGCATTACCCCCGCACCAGAGGAGAACGATCTTGGCCGACCCCACCTACACCCCGCCGGAAGTCTGGCAGAACGACACCGAGAACGGCGGCCGGTTCGCCGGGATCAATCGTCCCACAGCCGGCGCGCGCGAGGAAAAATCGCTGCCGGTGGGCGAGCACGATTTCCAGCTTTATTCGCTTGCCACGCCCAATGGCGTCAAAGCCACGATCATGTTCGAGGAACTGCTCGAGGCGGGCCATTCGGGCGCCGAATATGATGCCTGGACGGTCAATATCGGCGACGCGGCGCAGTTCACTTCGGGTTTCGTCGATCTCAATCCCAACTCGAAGATTCCCGCGCTGCTCGATCGCAGCGGGCCCGAGCCGCTGCGCGTGTTCGAAAGCGGGGCCATCCTGATGCATCTGGCGGAAAAGTTCGGCGCTTTCCTGCCCACCGACCATAGGCGCGCCGAAGTGCTCAGCTGGCTGTTCTGGCAGGTCGGCAGCGCCCCTTTCATCGGCGGCGGGTTCGGCCATTTCTATGCCTACGCCCCCGAGAGATACGAATATCCCATCAATCGCTATGCCATGGAGACCAAGCGCCTGTTCGATGTCGCCAACCAGCGGCTGGCGGAGAGCGAATATCTGGGCGGGAGCGACTACACCGTTGCCGACATTGCGACCTACCCCTGGTTCGCCCCGTTCGTATTCGGCAACATCTACAACGAAGCCAGGACCTTCCTCTCAATTCACGAATACGAACATGTCGATCGCTGGGTGAAGCAGATTGCCGAGCGCCCTGCCGTGCGGCGGGGCCGCATCGTCAACAAGACCTGGGGCGAGGAAGACACCCAAATGCTCGAACGGCATTCGGCCGCCGACTTCGAAGGCAAGTCGCTCTAGTACGCTCGTCGGCAACCGCTTGACTCGGACGCCGCGCTGCCCTCTCCTCGGCTCAACGGAGAGAGGGCACGCGCGTTGGCTAATCAGGATCCCCCGGTCGGGAGGCTGGAGAAGCTCGGCTATGGCGTTGGCGATCTCGCCTCGTCGCTCTACATCAACTTCTTCAACATCTACCTGCTCTATTATTTCGTAGAGCTGGGCGGCGTCGGCCCCGCGGCAATGGGCCTGATGCTGCTGCTGACCAAGTTCTTCGATGCAATCACAGATCCGGTCATGGGGGCCATCGGCGATCGCACGCGCACGCGCTGGGGCCGCTACCGGCCCTATCTGCTGTGGGGGGCGGTGCCCTTCGGCCTGTTCGGCGCCGCCATTTTCGCGGCCCCGGAACTTACCCCCGGATCGATGCTGGTCTGGGCGTATGTCACCTATACGCTGACCATGGTTGCCTTCACTGCGACCAACGTACCCTATTCGGCGCTGATGGGCGTGATTTCGCCNAGTGCGGATACGCGTTCCTCGGTCGCCGCCTACCGGATGATCTTTTCCGCGCTGGCGGTGGTCGGCGTGGCGGTGGTCGCGACCACGCTGGTGCGCGAACTGGGCGCNGGCGACGAACGACGCGGCATCATGCTGACGATGTTCGTGCTGGCGGGNGCCGGCATGCTCGCACTGGTCATCGCTTTCGCGTCCACGCGCGAACGTATCCCCCCTGCTCCCACCAACGGCCGGATCCGCGACGATATCGGCTTGCTGATCCGGACCCCGGCGTGGATCGCGGTCGCCGCCGCGGCCGTGCTCACGCCCGTTGCGCTTGCTTCGCGCGCTTCGAGCGCGCTGTTCTGGTTCCGCTATGTCGCGGGCGACGATGGCCGTACGGTCTTCCTGTTCCTCGACCGGGTGGGCCTTTTCTATACCGGCTTCGCGCTGGGGCAGCTGATCGGCGTGCTCGTCGCCGCATCGCTGGCCCGCCGGTTCGACAAGGCGCACCTCATCATCGTCGCCGGCATCATCGAAGTCGCCGCGATCAGCGCGTTTCACTTGATGCCGGTCGATGCCGTCTGGCCGCAGACCGCCGCGCAGGTCTTCGTCGGCGTCGGACTGGGCATGATGATGATGCTCGCCTATTCGATGTTCACCGATATCGCCGAATATCTCGAGTGGTCGACCAAGCGGCAGATGACCGGTCTTGCCGTATCGGGCGCGGTCTTCGCNGTTAAAACCGGCGTGGCGATCGGCGCCGCGCTGCCCGGCCTGTTGTTCGCCCTGACCGGCTTCGAGGCAGGGGCAGTGCAGACCGCCGACGCCCGCCTGGGCATCGATCTCGCCTTCGCCATCGTGCCTGCGGCAATCATAATCCCGGCGGGCGTGGCGATGCTGTTCTACAAGCTCGACCGGCGGACCATCGCGCACTTCGAANGCGAACTTGCGCAGCGCCGGATGCAATCGGCCCCGACCCCCTTCCCTTCCCCGCCCGAGACGCTATAGGGGCGCGCACTGCTGGGGTGTAGCCAAGTGGTAAGGCATCGGTTTTTGGTACCGACATTCGCAGGTTCGATCCCTGCCACCCCAGCCACTATCCTGACACTTATCAAGCGCTCGCGAAGCGTCAGCTTCCCACCCAGTCAAAACCACGTGGCACCCTGCCGTGGTCTTGAGAACGGCAGCATGTATCGCACCAATTCGGCCGGATGGGAGAAGACTACCGACCGCGCCTGTCGGAACCGTCTATTCGGCTAAGATCTCCGGAGCCTCAGCGAATGGCTCGATACCGAAGAAAGGGTAGATATCGCTCGGGAAGTAAACCGTCCCGTTCGATACCACCATCTGGATCCTCTTGATTTCCTTCAGATTGGCNGTCGGATCACCGGGCACCAGGAAGAAATCCGCATACTTGCCCTTCTCGATCGAGCCCAGTTCCTGATCCTGATTGAGGTATTCGGCCATGTCATAGGTGGCCCGCCTCAACACCTGCGCCGGAGACATGCCGAGCTTTTCGAAGAGTTCGAGTTCGCGGTGATACGCAAAACTGCCGCCGAGGTCCGTGCCAGGAACCAGGAGAATGCCCTTGTCATTCATCAGCGTGAGCGTCTCGATGATCGTGTCGAAAGCNGCTATGTANGCATCTCTCTCCGCCTGGTTTTCCGTGCCGAACAACGCCTGCTTCATGTACCGCTGCGTGTTGACCGGCATATTGTCGAACACGTCGATCGAGCCTGCGGGAACCTGCCCGTCGATGGCCGTCAAACCCAGTTCGTGAATGGCAATGGTGGGATCGTGCGCAACGCCCTTTTCCGCCATCTTGTCCAGGGTCGACTGGACCAGGTCGCCGTCCAGGTCGAGCGAGGNAAATCGTTGCATCGCGGTGAAGCGGAAGAGGGTGCGTGTGTCTTCTCCCTCGTTCAGGACCCAGCCNAGCATCAGTTGATTGACGTGCGTGATCTCGTCGAAACCGGCATCGATCATGGCGTCTGCAGTCGAAAAAGCTGGCACATGGCCGGCTACGCGCATGCCGAGATCNTGGGCTTCGCCAACGACGGCATCCGCCCATTCGGGATTCATGGAATTGTACAGCTTCACCTGCGGATAGCCGCGCGCGGCATACCAACGCANNAGATCGATGGCTGCCTGCTCGTTGGCTGCGATTTCACCCGTCGCTGCGGAGAATTCGGATTTGCCCTCGATAAATCCCGACCGGCTNATGCGAGGTCCCGCGATAATACCCTCGTCGATCCGTTCGATCAGCCCGTCCAGGACTTCGTTCTCATTTCCCATGTCACGGACTGACGTGACGCCCGCCACGATGTTCATCANGGCATTGTCCTGGCCTATGTGGCCGTGCATTTCGTACATGCCGGGAACAAGCGTGCCCCCCGCCCCGTCGATCACGGTTTCGCCTTCGGTCGGGAGACTGCCCAAGTCCTCGATACTGGCAATGCGCTCGCCGTATATGACGACATCCCTGGCTTCCGTCAGGGCAAGCGTTTTCGGATCGAAAATACGCACGTTGCGAATGCGAACCGGGCCATCGAAGTTGCGGGCGGCCTTTGCCTGTATTTCGACAAAGCGCTGCGTCGAGTAACGTTCGGCTTCGGCGCGAAGCGCCTCGTCAGCCGCTTCATAGCCTTTCCGAACGATCGCGAAACGAGGGTCCGCGACCGAGAATAAATTCAGGTCCTGATCAAGGGTGATATGGGCCGGATCGGTCGACAGCCCTGTGATTTCGTAGGTGGTGACGGTCACCTCCCCGTCGGCCCCGTCGTAGGTCGCAGTATCACGCGCCCTGATCCGGGCAGTTCCGCCGGGAAGCACCGCCATTTCAGCGTCTGGAGTCGCAAGCAGGGCTCTGGCGAGCAAGGAAATGCCCCAAGGGCTCCCGTTCTGGTCGATGTAGAATGAACACGCGTCTGCCGAACCTGGGCCAGTCGAGTCCTGCCAGCTCGCCTTCCCGTCAGTGCAGGCATAGCTCTCGTTCACCGGGTTCCCGAAAGTGGTGCGGCCCGTGATGGTCCAGTTGGTCGGGATGCCCTCCGCATCGACCTCCACCTTCTCCGTGATGGTCGGACCTCTGCCATTCTGCTTGTAGTCGAACTCGATGTTCGACGTGTTGCCGGCGGTTTCGACTTCCAACCCGCCTACATCATCGCCGCCGAAGAGGACGCGATACTGGTGGGTCTCCGCCGACGCGGCAGTTGAAAGCAACGCGGCAACGGAAACGACAAGAAACTTCATGGCAGGCCCCCCTGGTTAAGGCGCCAACCTTAGGCGGGATTGGTAACTTTACAATGGTATTGGGCTCAAGTCTGGCTGCTGGCTTGCTCAGACACGCTGGCGTCACCTGTACGCGCCGCGGGGTCAGGGGGACCGTTTTCAGCGCCCAGCTGATCCAGAAGAACCTGCAATTCGCGAAGGACAGTTGAACGGGGCGNACGGCGGCGATGGCGCGCCCNAACGGGGCGACGCTGCGTCGCGTTCAATCGAACGCGATGCTGATCTTGATACTGCCGGGCGCGACGCCGAGTTCGTCTGCCATCGACTGGCGATGGCGCTCGACGACCTGGTTGAGCGATGGCTGAACCTTCCCGACCGGTTCGTCGTCTTCGGCGCGCCCTGCACCGTCGCCCATTTCCATTTGCAAGGCCTGCTTGAGATTGGCCAGGTTCTCTTTCGTCGGGCGGCTTTTTCCCGTTTCCCANGACCAGAGAGTGGGTCTGCTGACGCCAGCGCGCCGGGCGAGTTCGGCAGCGGACAGGCCCGCGCTGCTGCGCGCGGCCCTTATCGCGATTGGCANNTGGTCCGCCGACGCCCCGTCGATCGCNTCGCCGATCAGCCTCGGGACGGTCCAGAGCCGCGCTTCCTCGACGATGGTTTCGGGTATGGGCTGGAAAAACTGGCACCCGTACAGCGCGTCGCCGCCCCAAATGATCTTGGCCTTGTACCGCAGCTCGGGGTTCTCGTAGAATTCGATCTGGAGCGTTTCGCCCAGCTCAATGCGCCGTTCCGCTTCGATAAGGCACCCGTTCTCCGAAAGATCGAGGACCAGCGCATTCNAGGTTTCGTTCTCGAATGCGAGGTCGACGGGCAACACCAGGCGGTGACGCGGGCTCCGGCGAAGATCGACGCCCCGTCTTTGCTCCGGGTGATCCTCCCGATCCGATCCCATCACCGCGCTCCCGTGTTCGGCGTTCCAAAGGCCATACCCTGTACGCATCCCACCTCCTGTTCAAGTTAACGCCCCGAGGCGGAGGCCGGTATCAGCCGTCGACCTGAAAGGTGATCGTCAGGACATCCGAATACGTCCCGGCGGCCGCACCGTAATTCGGNTCGACCTCGATGCGGAACGGGACGATCGTTCGGTTCGAAAGATCCCCTGCGATCGCCTGGGTGAGTCGGTTGCTCGAGAGATCTATCCGATTGCCGCCGACCACCAGGCTGTACGGGATACCGGGCGCACTCGCCTGATGCGCCAGAAATCCCTTGTTCTGCGAGTTCGCNCCGACGCGTATCGGGGCNTTGCTGCGCAGGCTGAAATCGAGCACGCGGACGACGCCCGGAGCCAGATTGCCGAGGTCGATCTTCAGGGTGTTGGCACCCGGGCCGGCATCGATACTATCGACCTCCAGCGTATCCGCCACCGGCGCCGTAATCGCGAAGGACGCCTGATCCATCAATTCGGGCGAACCGAAATGGTCGGCAAAAACGCGCAGCTGGACCTGGTCGGAATAGATCCCCCCGCCGACGTTCTGTTCGGGCGGGATCGNNACGTANAGNACATATTGCTGCGCCCCGGCCCCATCCGGNAAGCGCCCATAAAGGCGTGTCAGTTCGTTGCCGGCGTAGTCNGGCGAGAGAAGCGATGGCCCGCTCGGTTGCCGCAGGACGTCATAGGCCAATGCGCCATAGGGCCCTGTGAGCAGATTCTCGTTGCCGCCCTCCTGGGGCATTCCGGTGAGGAAATAGTCACACGCCTGCCCTTGGTGGCGGACCACGACGCTGACCACCTCGTACGATTCTTCCCCGCTGAAAACCTCGTACCCCCGCCCCAGCTGGCCGCGCCAGTCGACGTTGTTGTCGACGGACAGCTCGAGCAGGCATTCGGGACCGCCTGCGGTTTCCTGCGCGAAGAGCGGAGACGTGGCGACGCCAGCAGCCACGCTGCCTATCAAAAGCTTGTGAAGTAAACTCATTGCACTTCTCCCGGTGACAAGTCTCGCGGCCCGATGACTTCTGGATCTTCCAGCCGAAGTATCCCGACGGTTCCTTCGGGGATCGGCACGACCGTCTCGATGGTTTCGTCTTCGCGGCTGATGGTAAGNCGATAACTTGCCCCCGCGACCACGCCCTCGAGGAAGAACCGGCCCGAACCATTGGTAAACAGCGGAATTGGCGCATCCTCGTTCGAGCCGACGCGGACGGCTTCCCCGATACCGAAAACGATCGGTTCGCCATCCTGGTCTATCAGAGTTCCGAGCAGCGCGGCATTCGCTTCGCTGCCGACCTCGAGATGGTAGCCGCTACGGTATCCCGGTTTGATCGCGAAGACCTGCCCACCGAGCGAGATCCCCGCAGGCGCATCAGGGGCATCGACCTGCAGGCTGCGATTGAAATAGGGGGTGAGCGTAGGCACCACCGCGGGGCCCATCCAGTCGCTGTAGGCCGAATAGAGCGTCTTGCTGGAACCGAAGCCCGTCCTGGGTTCTACCGCGATACGATAGTCTTTGGCCTGTTCGTTCACGCTTACGATCGCGAAGCTGTTCGAAATCGGCCGGCCGACGGCCACGACGCCGTCCGCCATGGCCAGCGAACTGCCGAAGGTCAGCCGGGTCCTGAGATCGTGAAACCCGTCCGCGCCGGTTGCGCGCGCCTGCTCGACACCCGTTTCGAACCGGTTCCCGATGTAGGACAACCTGGCATACTGGCGATCGAAGTCGTCGCGCCGCTCGATCCCGGCGGCGGCGCCGATCGACCCTACGCCAAGCGCGGCGAGCCTGGTGTATTCGGCACGGGCGGCATTGTCCTGCGATGTGTAATTGGCGGACAGGTTCCCCGATCCGAGCGGCATCGAATAGGACAAGCGCACGACAGGGCCCGAATCCTCGGGCGATTTCTGGTATTCGGCCCCGAAGGACAGCGTTCCGAAATCGAACTGGTGGGAAAGGTTGATCCCTGCGTAATACCGCTCTCCGAACGCGCGCGCTTCCTCGTATCCGGCATAGGCTTGGCCGCGCCATTTCGGGCCGAATGACTGCCCGGCGCGAAACTGGCCGGACAGCTTCACGTTGTTGCCGCCGAAGATCCGGTTGAGGGTCTGATAGTCCTCGCCGGTCATCACGACCTGTGCGTCGATGGTCCTGCTCCGCGCGCGGTCGGTATCGCGCCACGAATACTGCAGCGCGAGACGGCTGCTCGACGGTTTGGGGTTCCGGATATTGGTGGCCGAATTGATCGCGAAGGAGCCGATCGGCGACGCCCATACAGCGTCGAACCCCACGGTATCGAAATCGCGATTGCCTTCCCACGTAAGGCCGGCTGTGAGCGTCGGACTCAAGCCTTTGCGGACGTAGCCGATGACGTTGTAATCGCCGTCGTCATAGACCCGCCGCCCATCTTCGTCGCGATAGGACACGCCCGCGTTGAACCCGAAATCGACGAGACCCGGCTCGAGCAGTTCGATGTCGTAAAAAGCGGGGAAGGCCAGCACTTCGACGCGCCCGCTGGCATAGGTCAGGCGCAGTTCCACGTCGTTTGCCGCGGAGGGGACAAGCGGGATATCGCGCAGATTGTAACGCCCGCTGCCCAGTTCGTAGGTCCGCACCGGAGCACCGTTCAGATAGACATCCACCCGGGCGGGTTCATCGAGCTGGAACCCCTGCTCCGACACTGGGCGAATGTTACGATAGGGATCGATCGGGAATTCGCGATAGGCCGAGATGCCCGCGATCCTGGGGGCCAGCTGGAACGGCCGCCTGCCGACGCTCAGATCACCCAGTTCGTAGCGAATCTGACGCTCGACGTCGTCATACGTCAATCGGACATCGCGGCGACTGAATTTGCGGGCCCGGCGCTCGTCATACCGAAACCGGCCCTGCAGCGCCACGCCGCCAATATTGACCCCCGTATCGATGTCGGCGACAAACCCTCTGAACCCTTCGCGCTGCGACGTCGACCTTTCCACCAGATCGAGTCCCGCGCGCACCGAAACGAAGGCGGAAGTGTCGGCCTGCCCCGCGAATTCCTGCGTCGCACGATTCCGCGCGCCTCGCAGAACCAACTGACGCGCATCGCGCCGTTCTGGCGGAATAGCCACGCGAAGGACCAGTTGTCCGGGGTCGAAATTGACCGCCATGTCCAATGACCGAAGCTCGTCGAAGGACACGCGGGGTTGTTCCGCCAGGCGGCGAAGCGCCGCTTCGGTCTCGTCGATCGCGATCGGTATCAGCGCGGCGACCAGCAGGCGAGCGTCGACCGAACCTCCGTCGCGCTCCGGATCCATCCGGTATTCGCCGACATTGATGTTGTCGACGATGACGGAGTAGTCCCCGGCGGGCGTCAACGGCCGTTCCTTGCCAAAGACCTGCCGATAGATGCTGTCGGCATCGCGGTTTTCGGGCGCAATATATGCCGGGCTCCCGGGACGGTCCGCTTCTTCGGTGGCGACCTCCCCTTCCGGTTCGGTCCTCTTCCCTACCTCGTCCTGCACTTGCGCAGGGTCGGGTTGCTCGTCATCCCCGGCGATGGGGACATCCTGGGCGAGCAATGCACCCGCATGGGGCACGCCGGCGATGATACCGGTGGCGAAGCATCCCACGGCCGCTCTTCTGAAATTTTTCACGGAGCCGCCACCCTTACTGGAGAATGATGTAGCGGGTTTCCAACGTGCCAGTGAGTGGCCCGGCGAATAATTGCTGCGGGAGGGGGATTTGAACGCGGCGCTCGGCTCCGGGCAGGACGTTCAGCCCTTGCAGAGCCGCCGCCTCTTCTCCTTCNATCGTNTACGTGCTGCCGTCGCTGCCNGACAGGATGATGGAAGGTTCGTCCAGGATCGCGCGCATCGTGCCGTTGGATGCAATAGCCAGTTCCAGGAACTCGCTGCCATCTTCCCCCGNCACACGGCTGACCGAAGTGAGCGCGGCATCGGGCTCCGCGCCATCCGGCATGATATAGAGGGCCGCTTCGTAGCGGTAGCGGACGGTCACGTCGGCGGTGCGTTCCCCGGCGGACTTCTTCTCGAACTTGATCGGCAACTGTTCGGTAACGATCCGGAACGCCAGTTCCCTGTCGACCACCGGTTCGCCGACCCAGCGTACCTGGAAACTCTGGCTGGTCTCGGGTGGGAGGACCATCTGCGGCGGGTAGATGAGCAGGTCCTCGTCCTCGGGCGTCAGTTCATCGTCGCCCGATGGCAGTTGCTTCCTGCGGAAAGCCCTGACCTCGATGGCAATGGGCACCGTGTGCGTGTTCGAAATGACCATTGTCTGGCTCGACCCCGGCCCGCTGGGCTCGAGTTGAACGACGATCGGTTTGAGATCGTAGGCCCACAGGCCAACAGGTGCCGATGCCAAGACCAGCGATCCGATCGCTGCGGCGCTCTTAAAGAATTTCAAAAACATTCCAGATCCCCCATCTGAAACCCCGCCCAAATGGTGAACCGGAGGAGCGAGAGCCCCTCCGGTTCTGACGCAAACACTTAGGCCGGGGAAGCTTAGTAGTTTGCGGCGAGTTCGATCGTCAGTTCGTCTTCATAGGTGCCGGCAACGGCATATTCGCTCAGCGAGTCGAACGAGAGATCGAGGTTGCCGGTGCGGGTGCCGCCGTTGAGCAGGATGTTGGCCCAGTCATTGTCGGTGACGATCACGACCGGGCTGGCCTGCATCGATGCCGAGTTGGTCGAGGTCGCACCGAGACCGATACCCAGGAAGCTGGCTTCCACGTCGTAGTCGATCACGACCGCACCGCCGCTTTCGCTGTGGCGCATGCCGCCGTTCAGCGACTGCAGCGACACGGTGTAGGGCGAATTGCACGAATAAGCGATCGTGAGGGCACCCTGGTTGCCGGTTTCGAGCATGTCGACGGCGAAGCTGCCGCTTCCTTCGGGAACGAGTTCGCAGTTGCTGTCGACCGAACCCGACAGGGCGAGCGTGAAGCTTTCAGCGTCCTGTGCGGCAACGGGNGCAGCGGCGAACAGTGCAGGAATGGTGGCTGCAGCTGCGAGTTTTGCAAAGGTATTCATTGTAATTCTCCATAGTCGATACTTCTAGACAATAGAGACCGTGCCAGCTGCAGGCAGACCGAACTTCGCTATAATACAATTGCGAATTCGTTTTACTGCGGCAGGCGTGCCCTCCGACAACAAGAATAGTCGGACCGAGGCGCATGACCAGCGCACTTAAGGCACCGAATCAGGGTTAAAAAGATGTTAAGAAAAGCGATTCCGTGACTNGCAAGCGCTAGATAGCGCCTCGTGAGCACGCAAAGGATTCTGTTTCCCAACTAAAGTTGCTGCGGCTTACCTAACGTTGTCTAAACGCATAATTTGTCGCTTTGTCGCCTCCCTACAATCCCGCTCTAGGACAGAGGCGTTAAACAAATGTTGTTGGCAGGCCGAATCGTTTAGACGGCGTTAGCCATACGGAAGCCGGGGGATGAAGAATGAACAGCTCGATCGAGGTGGTCGTCGTGTGCGTCACCGGGATGGTATGCGATGCCATCGCCGATGCTTTGGAATGCGATTCCATAAAAGTAAAAACGCGCGCCAGTACAATAGCCGATATCGACGCCGCCCAATTGAAGGATACGGTCGTCATCTATATCTGGGGCGGCGGTGATGACGAATTCGCGGCCGACGAGGCCACGCTCATGGCCGATTGCGACGTCAAATCGTGGATCGTTCTCAGCCAAGATCTCGACAATCCGATCATCGAGAACCTGATTGCCGCGGAACGGCCGGTCTGCACCGCGCCCATTTCGATCTGCCGGGATGACCTGCGTCATCTTATCTGCCTGGCAGAGCGCAACGCGCGGGTGTGCATCGGCCCGGTTTCATACGAAAAGAACGCGCTGGCTACGCAAATGCTCAAGAACGCCAATCTCGGCCCTGATCATGTGACACTGCTGCGTTACCTGTCCGACGGATTGTCGAACAAGGAGATCGCGCGCGCGAAGGACTGCACCGAAGGTACGGTCAAGGTCCACATCCGCCAATTGATGCTGAAACTNGGCGTGGCCAACCGGACGCAGGCAGCCGTTCTCGCNGTNCGCGCCGGATTGTCGAGCGGGACCGCTTTCATCGACAGGATCGCCGGTTCCGCCCAGAAGTCCATGAACCGCGTCGATAGCAGATTCGAAGATCGCCCCTTCGCCGCCTCGCGTACGGCAAACTGGGAACGCAGCGCACCGCCGACGCTCAAATCGTTCGACAGAGGCCGGAAGGTTTCTGCTGGCGGGACCGCGCAGTCCGACGAGTATTAAGACGGCTTCCACCACCTTCGCGCCCCCCCTACCCAGTTTCTTTCTCTACAGCACAAGCTGGTCACCCCCGAAGGTTTGGCCGAACTCGGCAGTCCACAGCTCCCTGAAACTCTGGATGATCCGCTCAAGTTTCGGTTGCAGCGTGCAACCTGCTTGCTAGGCATGGCGCTGAGAGGAGAGCGAGCGTGACCGAGCAGGATCCAGAGACCATTCCCGTTATTATCGGTGTTGGCCAGATCAACGATCGGCCCGAACAGCCGGGTGACGGCCTGGACCCCGTCGGGTTGATGGCCGAAGCGCTGCGGCGCGCGGATGCCGATGCGGGCGACGGCGTACTCGAGGACTGCGATTCGCTGGCGGTTGTCGCGCAGCTGGCGTGGCCGCAACTCAATCCAGTGGATGGCAAGGTNGCCGAGGCGCTCGGCATCGATCCGTCGCATTGCATGCAGACGGCCATGCCCAACGGCGACAGCCCGATCCTGCTACTCAACGAGGCTGCCAATCGCATCGGTCGGGGAGAATCCCGGATTTGCGCGGTTGCCGGGGGCGAGGCGCTGCGGACTGCGGGTCAGCTGGCTGCACTCAAGGCACGCGATGGCAGCGAGAAACCCAATGCGCTGCGCGACGCATCGCACCGCGTGCGCAAGGGCTATGCGCAAAGCTATGGGCTTACGGTCCCGACCGATGTCTATCCGCTGTACGAGAACGCCGGNCGCGCGGCCTATGGCCAGACGCTCGCACAGGGGCAGGCCGAAAGCGGGACCATCTGGGCGGGCATGAGTGAAGTCGCGGCTGCTGGCGAGGGTGCGTGGATTACCAAGCCGGTGAGCGCGGAGGACGTCATCACGCCATCCGATCGCAACCGCCCGATCGCCTTTCCCTATACCAAGCTGCAGGTGGCCAATTCCTCGGTCAATCAGGGCGCGGGCTTTCTNGTAACTTCGCTCGCGGAAGCACGGCGGCGCGGGATCCCGGACGAGGCGCTGGTCTTCATCGGCTATGGCGCAGCGGCGCATGAAAGCGACAATTTCCTCGACNGGGACCGCTACGATGCTTCACCCAGCCTCGCGACATCGATCGAGCGCGCGATGCAGTTGAACGCGGTCGGCACCGAAGATCTGGCCCATGTCGAACTGTACAGCTGCTTTCCCTGTGTCCCGAAAATGGCTCGCCGGGTGCTTGATTGGCCCCTCGATAGGCCGGCCACGGTGTTTGGCGGATTGACCTTCGGAGGCGGCCCGATCGGCAATTACATGAGCCATGCGGTCGTCGCCATGGTGCAGAAGCTGCGCGGGACCGGGGATAAGGGCCTGCTGTTCGCCAATGGCGGCTATGCAACGCACAATCATACCATCCTGCTTGCGGGGACGCCCACCGGCGCTGCCTTCCCGCACGACTTCGACTGTCAGGCCGAAGCCGACGCGCGCCGCGGCGCTGTCCCCACGCTCGACCGGACCTACGAGGGGCCGGCGACGATCGAGAGCTATACGGTCCATTATGGCCGCGACGGTTCGCCCAAATCGGGTGTGATCGTGGCACTCACCCCTTCGGGCAGCCGCACCCTTGCCGGCGTGGCAGGAGACGATGCCGCCATGATCGCGTTCCTGACGGACGGCATGCATGAACCGGTAGGCAGTGCCGGCAATGTGACCCGCGGCGACGGCGACCTGTCAATGTGGGTGCGCGGCTAGCCACCCGTTCAGAACAGCAGAGCGGATACCGTATTGCCTGCTTCCAAGCCGGCCTGGCTGGATGGGCAGCGGATCAGCCAGTCGGCGCGGGCCAAGCCGCCCTGCACTCCGCTGTCCTGGTTGCCCAGTACTTCGAGGCCTGCCTGGCCCCAATGCGCCCTGGCGAAGGTCTCGCGGTCACCCGTCGCAGGCAGCGGCGTGGCCAGCGGCATGTCGCGCCAGGCATGATACCCCTCCCCGCCCTGCAAGCGCTCGAGAATCGGAACGAGGAACAGCCGCGCTGTCACCATGGCCGAACTGGGATTGCCCGGGAGTCCGAGAACGAGCCGTGCGCCAGCCCGCCCGAGCCACACCGGCTTGCCCGGCTTGATCGCCAGCCTGTCGAAGACCAGCGCGAGCCCATGCGGGGCGAACATGGGTTTGGCGAAATCACGATCGCCGACCGATGCTCCGCCGATGACAATCACGATATCGGCACTCTCCAGCAATTCGCCCGCCTGTCGCTCGAGCGCGGGCAAATCGTCCTGTGCGCGGCACCGCGAAGTTACGCGGGCACCGGCATCTTGCGCCAGCGACGCGATTGCCAGCGAGGTCGTGTCCGGAATGGCGTAGGGTGCCAACTGCGCGGATCCCGGTTCGGCCAATTCGTCCCCGGTGGCGATGATCGCAATCGCTGGCTGACGATGCACGGTGATCTCGGCGACATCGGCGGCCGCTGCCGCCACCAGCGTCTTCGCATCAAGGCGGGCGCCCCTGCGCAGCAGGACTGCGCCTTCCTCAAAATCGCTGCCACGCGGCCGCACGTGTTTCGCAGGGCCGAACCCCGCGGCGAACCGTACTGTGTCCGCATCGCGCTGCGCATACTCCTGCATGATCACGCAATCGGCACCGTCGGGAAGCGGTGCGCCCGTGAAGATGCGAACCGCCTCTCCCGCCGGCAGGACGCTGGCGAAAGGGGCGCCGGGCCGCGCTTCGCCCGCGACCTGGACGGGTTCACCCCCAGCGATATCGCTTTCGCGCACCGCATAGCCATCCATCGCTGAAACGCTGTGCCGCGGAGACGGAATCGCCGCGCGAATATCTGCAGCCAGCACGCGCCCGGCGCCTGCGCTCAGAGGGACGGTTTCGATTTCCAGCGGCGCGACATGGGACGCGATCAGCGCCGACGCTTCACCGAATGTCTTCATAGCAGCTCTCATCGCGGGAGCTGCCAGGCGCCCGAAGCGCCGCCCTCCTTCTCGGTCACGCGGATTTCGCCGATGGTCATGCCCTTGTCGGCTGCCTTGAGCATATCGAACAGTGTAAGGCAGGCGACCGATACTGCAGTCAGCGCCTCCATTTCGACCCCGGTTCGCCCCTCGGTACGGACTACGGCTTCAACGATAAATCCGGGCAGGCTCAGGTCCATGGCGATCGCGACGTCGATCTTGCTGAGCGGCAAGGGATGGCACAGCGGGATCAGATCCGCCGTGCGCTTGGCAGCCATTACCCCGGCCAACTCAGCCGTTGCGATCACGCTGCCCTTGGGGGCCTTGCCTTCCTCTACCAACGCCAGCGTTTCGGCAGAACACGACAAGCGACCCTGCGCCCGCGCGCGCCGCGCGGTGACCGGCTTGTCCCCCACATCGACCATTCGTGCACGACCGTCCTGATCGAGATGCGATAGCTTGGGCAAATGCGGATCCTTGTCGGGTGAAGAAGAGAACCGCCGCTCTATCNCGTGAGCGTATCCGGCGACAACCCATCTCGCTGNGNANAATNANCGCAANACGGACCATAGGACCTATATCTCAAGCAAGCTTTACCTTTGGGAAGGTGATGAGCCACTCTGGCGGGCTGGCTCCGGAGATGGATGATGTGATGGCACGTGCGAGCGAGATGTCCCGAGCCCGANGCCGCCCGTTCGGCGGTGCTATTTCTCGCGCGTCAGCGGAAGCGGCCGCGCGGACGGTGCCAGCGCTTCCTGCCGGTCGAGTTCCCAGTTTGCGAGGCTGCGCACCTTCGTGCTGTGCGGCCAGTGGTACTGTGCCAGCAGGTCCCGCGTGCCCTCTTCGTCGAGCGGATAACCGAGGTGATAGCCCTGCCCGAACTCGGCACCAAGCTCGCGCGCGGTTTCCCGGTCGCCCGAAGTAGCGATGAATTCGGCGACGCTTTCGAGCTTCATCGCGGCAATCATCTTCACCACCCCGCGCAGCATGTCGCGCCCCTGAGGATGGCGCGCCCGCTTGATCAGCGACCCGTCGATCTTGACCTTGTCGAAGCGAATCTCGCGCAGATAGACCAGCGAGGCGAAACCGGCGCCGAAATCGTCCAGCGCCACCCGGCATCCGGCCTCGCGCAGCATGTCGACATTGCGCCTGGCGGTAGCGAAATCGACCAGCATNGCGGTCTCGGTGATTTCCAGTTGCAGNCGCTCGGCCGGGTAANTCTTCTGCTTGATCAGGGCGACGATTTCGCTCGCCGCGTCGCCGCCGCAAATATGCGCTGCGCTGAGATTGAACGACAGACGGCACGATGCCGGCCATTCGGCAGCGAAGTCCACTGCGCGCGAAAGCAATGCGAGAGTGATCGGCCGGATGCAGCCGATCCGCTCCGCGATCGGGATGAACTGCCCCGGAGATATATTGCCGAGCACCGGGTGCTCCCAGCGCGCCAGCGCTTCGAACGACGAGAGCTGTCCGGTCCGCAGGTTGAAGATCGGCTGGTAGGCCAGCGAAAGCTGATCCAGCGCGCCCTCCTCGAGCAGCGCGGTCTCGATCGCGTGGAGACGCTTGTTCTTGTCGCGTATCTCTGCGTCGAACAGCTTCGTCTCGATCATATCGTTGCGTTTGGCAAAATAAAGCGCTGCATCGGCATCGCGCAGCGCCTGGTCGACATCCGGGGCGTCCTCGCCAAGCAAGCGCGCGCCAGCGCACGCCCCGATGCTGACCTGCGCATTCGCCAGACGCATTGGTTTGCACAACTGCCTTAGCGCCTTGTCACACACATCGACCAATTCCCCCAGTTCGGCGAGGCAGGAAGATCCCGCGATGAAGACGCCAAACTCGTCGCCGCCCAGACGGCCCACGACCGTTCCCTGGGGCAGAACGCGCTGAAGTCGAAGCGCGACCTGACGCAAGACTATGTCGCCCGCATGGTGGCCGTACAGATCGTTGATCGGTTTGAACCGGTCGAGATCGATCACCGCCAGCAGGCCGCACTGCCCACCGTCGAGCTTCGCCTCGATGTCGTGGATGAAGGCCAGCCGGCTACGCAATCCGGTAAGATTGTCGGTTTCCGCCTGATATTGCGCGTTGCGCCGCGCATCGGCCAGCTCGGTATTGGTGCGCTCCATTCGCAGCAACGCCGCGTCCGCATCGTATTGGGCCTGGAACAGCCGCAACTGCGTCCGGTGACTGGTTTCGGCAATATAGAAATTGACGGCCGTAAGGACGACCGTCGCGACCGAAGCCGGGATATTGGATGCAGCGAAAAGATAGAGAACCGCGGCGACGACCGGCATGACGAAGCAGAAGAAAATCACCCTTGAGGCGAAAATGATCCCGGTGAGTGCGGCACCCTGCGTCAGTGCGGCTAGCAAACCCAGCGCAAGGATGGGTAACCAGCTCGGCGTGCCGCCGGCCATGCCGTCGAGATCGAAGGCAAGCGTAAGGTAGAACGCGGCCTGGGTGCAGGACAACAGCACCACCATAAAACCGGTCAGCCGGGCGGCGTTGCGATTGACGTCCTCGGTTTTCCCTTCGGGTACCGGAAGCATCCAGTGCCGGAAACGAAACGCGACGGCCAGCGCCAGAATGCACGCCACGATCCGGGTGACGAGGTGATCCCATGTTACCCAAGCCAGCCCGGCGTAAGGAGCAAGTATGGTAAGGTAGTAATAGTGAATTGTTTCGCGGACCGACTTGACGCGTTCGCGGCTGAACCTGTCAGCAATCTCGTCGTCGGATTCGAATCCGATCAACCTGTCGATGTGCTGCAACAATTTCACCCGATCCTCGATCATTCGGTCGCAGTGCCATGCACAGCCCAAATGATGGTTAAGTGATAGTCAGGGAAACTACTGTGCCACGTGACCTTCGATGTCATTCCTCGTTTCCCGGGCCTTCCGAGTTTCGAACTCGCTCTACCATTGACCCACGTCCTTGGTGCTTTTCGCCGCTCGGCGAATAGGAAAAGGGGCCCCGCCGCTCACGCGGCATGGCCCCTCTCTTATCGGTTGCAGCGATGGCGCAGCGTTACCGCGATCAGCCGACGCTTTCCATATGCAGCACCTTGCCGACCCATTCCGGCGATTCCGCCGCATCAGCAAGCAATTTGGCGACATCCCCCCGGGCAGCCTCGCCCTTGGGGTCGACATTCTCACCGAGGCGGACCTCGCCGGTCCCGCTTTCATCGGTCAGCGCGACCGGCCGCAGGATCGCATATTCGAGATCGGTCGCCTTGAGGTGTTCGTCCGCCTCGTGCTTNGCCTGCAAATAATGGCCCAGCTCGTGGTCGGGATCAGGGTCGCCCGCGCCGATGCTGCTGAGCATGACGAACCGGCGCACGCCGTTCGCCACCGACAGGTCGATCAGCTTCTTCGCCCCGTCGCGGTCGACCTTGTCGGTCATTTCGGCCGAAGTGTCGCCGCCCGAACCGGCGGCAAACACGACGACGTCGCAGCCTTCGGTGACGTCGTCGGACAGGTCGGTGAGATCCGCCTGGCGCTGGGCGACACCCTCGGGCAGGCCCGAGATGTCCGAGCTTTCGCGGACCATTGCGACGGGGTTGAGCCCGCGCTCGTGCAGTTCGCGGACGAGGCGCTGGCCGGTGTTACCGGTTGAGCCGGCTACAAGTACTTGCATAATAATTCTCCGAATTTCGTTTTAAGCGTGCGGGCGATTCACTGCTCAGGAAGGCAGGAAGATCGCCTTCGCATTGACGAATTCCTTCATGCCGAAGCCGCCGTGTTCGCGGCCGTAACCGGAATCCTTCACGCCGCCGAAAGGCATGTTCGGGTCGGCCGCGCCGAACGAGTTGATCCGGACCATGCCGGTGTCGAAATGGTCGCGGGCCAGGCGGACCGCCTTGTCTTCGTCCTTGGTAAAGATGCCTCCGCCGAGGCCGTAACGGCTGTCATTGGCAATCCGCATCGCATCTTCGTCGTCCTTGGCGCGGATGACCGATGCGACCGGGCCGAAAAGTTCATCGTCATACGCGGGCATGCCGGGCTTGCAGTCGGCGAGTACGGTGGCGGGATAATAGCAACCGGCATCGTCTGCGGGATCTCCGCCGCAAAGCAGCGTGGCGCCCTGGTCGATGCTTTTGGAAACCTGCTCGACGATCGTGTCGAACTGTTCCTTGCTGGAAAGCGGCCCGAGCTGCGTGTCGTCCTTGGTCGGATCGCCCATGGTCACGCCCTTCATCCGTTCGACGAAGGCGGAAACGAATTCGTCATAGACCGCGTCGGTCACGATGAAGCGCTTGGCCGAGACGCAGGTTTCGCCATTGTTGTACAGTCGGCCCATGACGCAGGTCTTGACCGCGGTCTCGATATCGGCGTCATCGAGCACGAGATAGGCGTCGTTCGAGCCGAGCTCGAGCACCGTTTTCTTGAGGTTCTTCGATGCCAGTTCGCCGATATGGCTGCCGGCGCCGTCGCTGCCGGTCATGGTCACCGCGCGGATGAGCTTGTGTTCGATCACCTTGTCCGACAGGTCATGACCGACGATGATGACATCGAACAAGCCCTTGGGCAGGCCGGCTTCCTCGCAAAGATCCCGCAGCAGCAGCCCACTACCGGTACAGATCGAGGCATGCTTGAGGATTACCGAATTGCCCGCGATCAGATTGGCGGCAAGCACACGGACCGGCTGGTAGAGCGGGAAATTCCACGGCTGCACGCTGTAGATCACGCCGATCGGCGAGAAGGTCACGATACCGCGCTTCTTGCCGCCGCTATGCGTCCGCTCCTGGTCGGCCAGCTCTTCCGGCCCCTTGTCGGCAGCATATTCGAACAAGCGCGCGCAAAGCTCGACTTCGGTCTTCCCGTCGCGCAGCAGCTTGCCCATCTCGCGCGTCATCAGTTCAGAGAAACGCTCCGAATTGTCGCGCAGCACTCCGGCGATCTTGCGGAGATAGGGTGCGCGCTCTTCATGCGACTTGCTTCGCCAGTCGAGGAACGCTTCATGCGCGTTGTCGATCTTGGCGAACACTTCCTGTTCGCTCATCACCTCGTAGGTTTCGAGCACTTCGCCGGTGGCCGGGTTGCGGGTCTGTATCTGGGACATGGGGGGCCTTCTCGCTTGCATGGCGCCAACCCGCCCGGCGGATCCGGACGGCTGGCGCTGCTGGTTGCATGTTCACCAGACTAACGGGACCCCCGCCCCGCCGTTCCTGTGTGACACGAGGAATGCCGCTCAGCGCGCCAGAGCGTGTGGGAAGCAGGACGGTGCCCGCAGGCGCGGCGTACGGTCAGGCGGTCTGCCGGCCGACAAGCTCGGGCGGAAGCACCACGCTCGCGGTGTTCTCGCCCCCCATCCGCCGCAGCAGGAGGTCGGCGAGGCGCGCGGCGCCCGCAGCGATATCCTGCCGGATGGTGGTCAGCGCCGGCCGGGTCTGCGAGGCAATTGGCAGATCGTCGAACCCGACGAGCTTCATCCCGCCGGGCACGTCGATCCCGCGCTTCTGCAATTCGGTCATGCAGGCAATCGCGAGCATGTCCGAGGCGGCGAAAATTCCATCGATACCCGCCATGTCGCTCGCCAGATGCGCTGCAATCTCGTCGGCGGCGTGTTCGGGACTGAGATGGGTCGGCAGAGCACGGATCGGGACGCCCTTGTCGTCGGCAACAGCCTTCGCCCCCGCGTAACGGGCGGCAAATTCGATCGGGTCGGTTGATCCCAGAAAGCCGATCGTGCTCGCCCCCGCGGCGATCAGGCGTTCGGCGGCCAGCCGCCCGCCGGCAAAATTGTCGGTCCCGACCACGCAATGGCGCTGGCCTTCCTGATGGTTGCCCCACACCACCATGGGCAGGAAGCGCGCCGCGGCAGCTTCTATCCGCTCGAACTGGTCCGACTGGCCGATCACGATAACCCCGTCGACCATACCCGACCCGACGAAGCGATCGAGCCAGTCCCCGTCGCGATCGGGGATGACCCGGCGCAGCATGAGGTCATAGCCGCGTTCGGTAAGCTCGTCCGCCAGATAGCCGAGCAGCGTCATGAAGAACGCGTCCGAAATATGCTGCCGGCGGTCGTGTCCGAGCGGGATGGCGACGCCGATGACGCCGGTCTTCTGCCGTCGCAACCGGCTCGCCATCTGGTTGAGGCGAAAGCCATGTTCGCGCGCCAGCGCCTCGATCCGCTCGCGGGTCTTGGCGTTGACCAGGCTCTTGCCCGCAAGCGCGCGCGACACCGTACCGGGCGATACACCGGCAATCCTGGCGAGATCGGTGATCGTGCGCGCGCGCTCGGGCGGCGGCGCGAGCTCCTGCGCGGTTTCGTGCGTGGGTTCGGACATCGGGTTCTAGTTCGCCTCCGGCCGCAGGCTTTTGGGCACCGGGCGGCCCGCGTCAACGAACATTGTCGCGACCGCACCGACCAGCATCAGCACTCCGCCAAGCAGCAGCACATTGCGCGGATCGCTGCCGAGCAGCGGTTCGTAGAACAGCGGCATGGTCAGCGTCTGGATAAGCATCGGAATCACGATGAACATGTTGAAAATACCCATGTAAATGCCGTTGCGTTCGGGGGGGATGACATCGGCCAGCATGACGTAGGTGTTGCCCATCATGCCTGCCCAGCCGATGCCGATACCCAGCATCAGCACGAACAGCGCGGCGGGTGTCTCGACCCCGGGGATGAGCAGCATCGCCGCGCCCGACGCGCTCAGGCAGATGGCATGCACCAGCCGCGCGCCCAGTTTGCGCACGATCGGGATCAGCAGGAGCGCGCCGAGGAAGGCGATGAAATTGTAGAGCGCCCCCGCCTGCTGCGTCGTCAGCGTCGCGTCCCTGAACGCCGCGCTGGAGGGATCGGAGGTATCGTAGATCGAACGGCCGACCGCGAAAGTGATGTACTGCCAATAGGCGAACATCGCATACCACTGGCACAGCATCGCCACCGACAGCTGCCGCATCGCCCTGGGCATGTCCTTGATCGCGCTGCCGATTTCACCAAGCGTCGCCTTGACGGTCATGGGCTTGCCGACAAGGTCCGCCTTTTCCTGCGCCGTCATCGGCAATTCGGGTACCCGCCAGACTGACCAGACAATAGTGCTTATCGAGAGGATCGCGCCGATGATGAAGGCAATCTTCACGATGACGGGAATGCCATTCGCATCGAGCACGTCCTTGGCAACGAAAGCGGTCAGCAGCGTCGGCGCAAGATAGGACAGGGTCTGCGCCAGGCCGGTAAACGCGCTCTGGGTCAGGAAGCCGGTGGCGCGCTGATCGGGCACCAGCCGGTCGGCGACATAGGCGCGGTAGGGTTCCATCGTGATGTTGTTGCCGGCGTCGAGGATCCACAGCAGGCTGGCGGCCATCCACAGCGCGCTGGAATAGGGCATCAGGAACAGGCTGATCGAACAGATGATTGCGCCGATCAGGAAATAGGGCGTGCGCCGGCCCCAGCGCGANTGGGTGCGGTCGCTCATTGCCCCGATGATCGGTTGCACCAGCAGGCCGGTCATCGGTCCGGCGAGCCACAGCAGCGGCATCGTCGCCTCGTCCGCACCGAGGAAGCCGTAGATCGGCCCCATGTTCGCCTGCTGAAGACCGAAACTGAACTGCAAGCCGAAGAAGCCGACGTTCATCTCGATGATTCGTAGCAGCGAAAGCCGCGGTTTTCCTGTGACTTGCATATCCGGTACTCTCTCCCAGCCCCACCTGTAGCAGCGACGTCGAGCAAGTTGGTGTCACAAACAACGCCCGATTGCAAACGTTTGCATTTTAGTATTGCAAACGTTTGCACCAGCGGTATGTCTAAGGGGCGAATCGAAAGAATTCCATCTGGGAGAGCAATGATGAAACTTCGCAACGTGCTTGCTGCCGGGGTCGCGCTGTCGGCGATATCCGCCCCCGCATTCGCTCAGGAAGGCGCACCCGCTGCCGATGGCGACCCCGTCCTCGGTGACAATGTCATCATCGTCACCGCGGTCGCACAGGGCCAGAACCGGCTGGAAAGCTCGGTCTCGGTCAGCGCGCTCGACGCGGAATCGATCGCCGATCTCAACCCCAGCTCTTCCGCCGATCTCATCCGCCAGATCCCCGGCATCCGTTCGGAAGCCTCGGGCGGCGAAGGCAATGCCAACATCGCGGTTCGCGGCATTCCGGTCTCGACCGGCGGCGCGCGCTATATCCAGCTGCAGGAAGACGGGCTCCCGGTCCTCGAATTCGGCGATATCGTGTTCGGCAATGCCGACAATTTCGTGCGCGCCGATCGCAATGTCGGCCGTGTCGAGGCGGTCCGCGGCGGCTCGGCCTCGACCTTTGCCTCGAACTCGCCGGGCGGGGTGATCAACTTCATCTCGAAGACCGGGCTCGAAGAAGGCGGCGCGGTTGCCGGCACGATCGGCATCGATCACGAAACCTACCGGCTCGACTTCGATTACGGCGGCGCGCTCGACGCAACCAGCTATTTCCATGTCGGCGGTTTCTACCGCACCGGCGAAGGCGTTCGCGACACCGGTTTCAACGGCAAGGAAGGCGGCCAGATCAAGGCCAACCTCACCACCGAATTCGACGGCGGCTACATCCGCGTACACGGCAAGTACCTCGACGACAGCACGCCGACGATCCTGCCGCAGCCGGTGGCCGTGACCGGGACCGACAGCGATCCGGATTATACCGCGATCGCCAATTTCGACCCGCGCACCGCGTCGCTCTACAGCCGGTACATCCCGGCGGCGCGGACGCTCGATGGCGACAACAACCCGACGACTTACGACATCCACGACGGCCTGTCGGTCAAGAGCGCTGCATTCGGCGTCGAGGCGGAAGTCGAGTTCGCCCCCGGCTGGACGCTGACCAACCGCTTGCGCTACGCCGACAACAGCGGCAGCTTCGTTTCGCCCTTCCCCGCCAGCGTGGGCGATGCGCAGACGATTGCCGACGGGATCGGCGGCGCCGGTTCGAGCATCGTTCTGGCCAGCGGCCCCGATGCGGGCCAGACGGTCGCCAACCCGGCGACCCTGGGCGGCAACGGCCTGCTGACCAATGTCGTATTGTTCAACGTCCGCCTGAACGATCTCGACTACCTGGTAAACGATCTGCGGGTCGCCAAGGATTTCGATGTCGGCAGCGGCAGCGCGACCTTCACCGCGGGCTTCTATGGCAGCCGCCAGGACATCGACACCGACTGGCTGTGGACGTCCTATGTCCAGACGGTCGAAGGTGACGGCAATTCGGTCCTCGTCGATATCGTCGATGCCGGCGGCAACGTCGTCACCGATACGGGCGTGGCCGGTTACAGCGCCAGCTTCTTCGGCAATTGCTGCCGCCGCAATTACGATGTGCGCTACGACACCTATGCGCCCTTCGCCTCGCTGGCCTTCGATTTCGATCGTGTGACCTTCGACGCCAGCATCCGCTACGATTTCGGCAGCGCCAAGGGCACGATCACCGGCTCGGATACCGGTTTCGGTGCTGGCGTGACCGCATTCGACTTCGACAATGACGGGGTTATCAGCCCCGCCGAAGCGCAGACCGGCGTGCTCCCGCTCGGCAACGCCCGCCCGGTCGATTACGATTACGACTATTTCTCCTTCTCGGTCGGCGCCAGCTACCTGCTGACCTACGACCTGTCGCTGTTCGCCCGCTACAGCCAGGGTGGCCGCCATACGGCAGACCGCAGCCTGTTCTCCCCCGCGATCAGCGCGGTGGACGGCAGCCTGCCGGGCGACGACGACAACGGCGTGATTGCCTCGGTCGACCAGCTCGAAGGCGGGCTGAAATACCAGGGCGGCAATGTCGATCTCTACGCGACCGCCTTCTATGCCGAGACCGCCGAAACCAATGTCGAAATCGCCCCGCTGCGGCTGACCGACAACACCTATGAAGCCTTCGGCCTCGAACTCGAGGGAAGCTATTCGGTGGGTCCCTTCTCGCTGTCGGCCGGTGCCACCTGGACCGATGCGGAGATCAAGGAATCGCTCAACGCCGCGGTGATCGGCAACACGCCGCGTCGCCAGGCCGATCTCGTCTTCCAGGGGACCGCGCAGTACGAGAACGATGTCTTCACCGTCGGCCTCAACGCGATCGGCACCACGGACAGCTACACGCAGGACAACAACCAGCTGAAGCTGCCCGGCTATACGCAGGTCAATGCCTTCGTCGCCGTGCGTCCGATGGACCGGCTCGAGCTGTCGCTCAATGCCAGCAATCTGTTCGACGTCTACGGTTACACCGAAGCCGAAGAAGGTGCGATCCCGGGCAATGGCCTGGTCCGCGCCCGTTCGATTGCCGGACGCAGCATTCTCGCTTCCGCCCGTATCGACTTCTGACCCAGTGTCAGGACACCGGGCCGGCCGGGTCCCCTACCCCCGGTCGGCCCACCCTTTCCTCCCATCTGTGGACGCTGAGATGACAAGCGTATGGACACGCGAAGACGCCAGCAGGATCGACCCGCGTCCTGAGAACCGGATTTCCGAAATCACCCGGCCGCGCCGGAGCGANCTCGACCGCAACCGNGTCTATTGGGACATGTGGCCGATCCAGGACCNCGACGGNTGGATCGCCGATTGCCGCGGCCGCGAATTGTGGATGGCGCTGACTGCNCCCGATCGGGGCGATCCCAGCCTGCGCCATTTCGAGGCCAAGATCCGCCTGCTCGAACGCAAGCNGGACGGCTGGACCGATCTCGGCGACGTNCTGCCCGATCGCGCAGTGCCTTACGAACGCGAATGGGCGGGTTCGGCCGTTACCGATGGCACGACCGTCAGCCTGTACTTCACCGCCGCAGGCACTGCCGAGAAGCCCGGCGGTTACCAGCANGCGCTCTATGAAACGCATGCGCGGATGCGNGAGGACGGGCTGCCGGTCGACTGGTCGGTTCCNGCCCCGTCGGTGCCGGTGATCACCGATGACTACCAGCCTGCCGNCGCGCACGAAGGCGAGGCCGGGAAGATCAAGGCGTTCCGCGACCCCGCCTATTTCCGCGACCCCGCCGATGGCCGCGANTATCTGGTCTTCACCGCCTCGCTCGCCAATGCGCAGAGCGAATTCAACGGCGCAGTGGGCATTGCCCGCAAGGANGGGGCGCAGTGGAACCTGTTGCCGCCGCTGGTCCATGCCGATGGCGTCAACAACGAGCTCGAGCGCGCGCATGTGGTGTTCCACGACGGGCGCTATCACCTGTTCTGGGTGACGCAAAGTNCGACCTTCGCCCCGGGTNTGCGGCATGCCCCCAACGGGATGTACGGCATGGTCGCAGACAGCCTGTTCGGCCCCTACCGCCCGCTGAACCANAGCGGCCTGGTGCTGGCCAATCCCAGCGACGAGCCGATGCAGAGCTACAGCTGGTTCGCCTCGCGCGAACTGATCGTGTCGAGCTTCGTCGATTTCTGGGGCATGGACGGGCGCGAATTGCCGCGCGACCATTCCCAGGTGGCCGACCGCTTCGGCGGCGTCCCCGCGCCGCTGCTGCAGNTGACGATCAAGCAGGACCGCTGCGAANTGTTGCAGACGATNGACGCATGACCGGCGCGCGGCCCCTGTTNGGCGGGATCGAGGCGGGCGGGACCAAGTTCGTCCTTGCAGTCGGCCATTCGCCTACCGAAATCCTCGCGCGCCACGCCCTCCCCACGCGCGCGCCCGAGGCCACGCTGCGCCAGACCGAAGCATGGTTTCGCGAACAGGGCCCGCTGGCCGCGCTCGGCATCGCCAGTTTCGGCCCGGCGGTGGTCGATCGGGCNGANGGCAGCTGGGGCCATATCGGGACNACGCCCAANCCNGGCTGGTCGGGCTGCGACCTTGCCGGCCATTTCNCGCGCGCATTCGATGTTCCGGTCGGCTTCGACACCGATGTGAATGGCGCCGCTCTGGCGGAAAGCGCTTTCGGGGCCGGCCGCGAGCTGNCCTCGCTCGCCTATGTCACCGTGGGCACCGGGATCGGCGGCGGGCTGGTTGTCGATNGCCGGGCTCTGCACGGCGCGGCGCATCCCGAGATGGGGCACCTGTTCCCGCGGNGGCATCCTGNNGACGGCGANTTNGAAGGGATCTGTCCTGCGCATGGCGATTGCCTCGAAGGGCTCGCCTGCGGGCCGGCGATCCTGCAGCGCTGGGGGGGCTCGCTGTCCGACCTGCCCGACGACCACGAAGCGCACGCGGTCATTGCGTCCTATCTCGGCCAGCTGTGCCACGCGATCTTCGCCATGACCGCCGCCGAAATCGTCGTGCTGGGCGGCGGGGTAATGCACACCCCCGGCCTGCTGGAGCGCACGCGTGAAGCGGCAGCGCGCCTCGATCGGGGTTACCTGCCCGGCGGGGCCCGCCACGCGATCGTGGCACCGGCGCTCGGCCCCAATGCGGGAATTGCCGGGGCGATCCTGCTTGCGCAGGCGGCCCGGGCGGAAAACAGCTAGGCGCCCACCGCGCGCAGGCGGCGGGCGCCTTGACGCGCTTATTTCGCCTGCGGCGTTCCGACCATCGCGGCCACGGCCTCATTGCCCTGTGCCAGCGCGACCGAAGCCGCGGTGTTGCCCTGGAGGTCGACCACCCCGGCATCCGCGCCCGCCGCCAGCAGCAGGTCGATCTGGCGTTCGCGGCCGAACATCGCCGCCATCATCAGCGCGGTCTGGCCCATCGCATTGGTCGCGTTGATATCGCAGCCGGTGGCGATCAGCTGGCTGGCGATCGCATCATGCCCGCGGAAGGCGACACCCATCAGCGCCGTATTGCCGCGTGCATCGCCGGGCTTGCAGGGATCCGCGCCGGCTTCGACCAGTGCCGAGACCATTTCGCCGTGTCCGGCATAGCCCGCGAGGATCAGCGGGGTGAAGCCCTGCTCGTTCGTCGCGTCGAGATCGGCGCCCAGCTTGACGAGGCCGTCGACCAGATCGAGCCGGTTGAGCCGCGCGGCATCGAACAGCAGCGCCTGCGCGCGATCCGGTCCGGGAAGTTCGGCCGAAGCCGCGGGTGCGCCCTCTTCCGCGGGCTGGGGGTGTTCATGCCCGTGGGCATGGGCGTGCGCATGTTCCTGCGCTTGCAGCGGCATCGGTGCGCAGGCCAGCGCCGCCAGCGGCAGCAGCCGCGTCGTGAATGTCATCATGGAATTGGTCTTTCGTGGGGGGAGGTGTGGCGGCACCGCGCCTGCCCCGAGAGGCGGGACGCGGTGCCGCGAGGTCTGGCGTCAGGGGCTCGGGAAGGTCTGCGGCGCCGCGGCGTTGAATTCGGCCACGGCCTGCATCACGTCCGGCATGGCCACGTCGACCGCTCCGGCCAGCCGCGTGCCGTATTCGGGATCGGCCTGGTAGAAATAGCTCACCATGATCGTCCGCGTGCGGTCCGACACGACCTGGCCGAGGTCGCCCGAAAGATTGGCGATGAGCTGCGCCTTGTCGGCTTCCGACAGCGACCGCCAGAAGATGCCGGGCTGCTCGAAATCGGGCGTCTTCTCGATCTGCTTCTGATCGACCATCGCCATGATCTCGTAATTCGAATAGCGCGCCCGCGCCGGGGTCTGCTTGGGAGCCATCGCCGAGGGGAAGTAGTTGACGTGGCTTTCGCGGCCCGAACGGTTGAGCTGGCCGTTCTGGTTGTTGTTGAGCGGCCCGTCGCCGGCCTCGGCCACGCGCGGCGCGTTCACTTCGAGATCGAACAGGTTGGCACCCACCCGGTAGCGCTGCGTATCGGCATAGGAGAACAGCCGGCCCTGCAGCATGCGATCGGGCGAAGGCTCGATACCCGGGACCATGTTGCTCGGCGCGAAAGCCGATTGCTCGGTCCATTCGAAGAAGTTCTCCGGCACCTCGTCGAGCGTCATCTCGCCGATCTTCATCCACGGACGGTCGAGCCATTCCTTGGTGTCGTCGAACGGATTGTAGTCGAGCGACCCGATTTCGGCGACGGGGAGGACCTGCATCATCAGGTTCCAGCTCGGGTGGTCACCGCGCGAGATCGCGCCGTAGAGATCGTCGGTCAGGTAATTGAAACCCGCTTCCTTGGCCTGCGCCGCGGTATAGTTCTTCACGCCCTGGTCGCTGATCCAGCGGAACTTGGCGAACACCTGCTCGCCCTCGTCGTTGACGAGGCGGAAGGCGTGCACGCCATTGCCGTCCATCTCGCGGTATGACGCGGGCGTGCCGAGATTGGTGTAGAGATGCGTCAGCATGTTCGTCGCTTCGGGAACATGGCTGAAGAAATCGAAGAAGCGGTTGGGATCCTGCCGGTTGGTCACCGGGTCGGGCTTGAGCGAATGGACCATGTCGGGGAACTGCATGGCGTCGCGGATGAAGAACACCGGCAGGTTGTTGCCCACCAGGTCCCAATTGCCCTCGTCGGTGTAGAACTTGGTCGCGAAGCCATGCGGATCGCGCAGATATTCGGGGCTCAGATGGCCGTGGATGACGCTGGAAAAGCGCACGAACACAGGCGTTTCCTTGCCCGGCTGGAACAGGCTGGCCATGCTGTAGTCCGAAATGTCGGCAGTGGCGCGGAACATGCCCTTGGCGCCCGTACCGCGGGCGTGGACCACGCGCTCCGGCACGCGCTCGCGGTCGAACCGCGCCAGCTTCTCGATCAGATGCGCGTCTTCGAGCAGCACCGGCCCCATGTCGCCGGCGGTCTTAGAATTGCGGTTGTCACCCACTGGCGCGCCATTGTCGCGGCGGTAGATCGGGGCCGCGCCCGTCGGCGTCTCGATCACGCTCATCGGGACGACTTCGACGCGCTCGGCGGTCTGCATGCGCGATGCGACCTGCGCCTCCTGCGGCGCGAGCTGCTGCGCGGCGGCGGCCGTGGCCAGCGACGAGATCCCCGCCAGCAGGGCGGTGCAACGTGCGAATGTAATGGAAGCAGTCTTGGCGGACATTCATTTTCCCTTTTACCCGCGGCGCACCAGCGCGCCGCTCGATTGAACTGTGTCGCGGGCTGGTGGCAGCAGAAGGGAAGAGAACGAAACGCGGAATATCGTTCACGACAATCGATATAATTGAATATGTTAGACGGGCACGCCGTCAATTGCGCGCCAACGCGGGGCACGGCGGCTGCCATGACACCCGCGTCCCCGCGCGGCGAAATACGGAGCAAATGGCGCGCCCCGAGCATGCGGGGCGGGACCCGGCCTGGCCCCCGCGCGGCGCCAATTCTCGCCGATGGCCCGCAGCTGGGAAGGAGCGCTCCCCCTTCCCGCCGCAGCGGCCGCGTGGTTCGTCAGAGGCTCTGCAGCGCCTTGCCCAGATCGGCGATGATATCATCGACATGTTCGATGCCGACCGAGATGCGCACCACGTCCGGCCCCGCCCCCGCGGCGACCAGCTCGGCCTCGCCCAGCTGGCTGTGCGTGGTCGAGGCGGGATGGATGATCAGCGAGCGCGTATCGCCGATATTGGCGAGATGGCTGAACAACTCGACCTGCGAGACCAGCTTCACCCCGGCGTCGTAGCCACCCTTCAGCCCGAAGGTGAACACCGCCCCGCCCTTGCCGCCGAGATATCTGTCGGCGAGCGGCTTGTAGGCATTGGTCTCGAGCCCGGCATAGGACACCCATGCCACCTGCTCGTGGTTCTCCAGCCATTCGGCCACGGCGAGCGCGTTGGCGCAGTGCCGTTCCATGCGCAGCGCGAGCGTTTCCATCCCGGTCAGCGCCAGCCATGCGTTCTGCGGGGCCATGGCCGGCCCAAGGTCCCGCAGGCCAAGCACGCGGCAGGCCGTGATGAAGGCGATTGGCCCGATGGGCTCCAGCGCATCGACGAGCACGGCCCCGTGATAGGATCCGTTGGGCTGCGTCAGGCTGGGAAACTTGTCCCCCGCCGCCTTCCAGTCGAACTTGCCCGAATCCACGATCACCCCGCCGACCGCATTGCCGTGACCGTTAAGGAACTTGGTCGTCGAATGCGTCACGATGTCCGCGCCGTGTTCGAACGGACGGCACAGCATCGGCGTGGCCATCGTGTTGTCGACGATCAGCGGAACGCCGTGATCATGCGCGACATCGGCAATCGCCGCGATGTCGGTGACCACGCCGCCCGGATTGGCGAGGCTCTCGACGAAGACGCAGCGCGTCTTGTCGTCCATCGCCGCGCGGACATTGGCGGGATCGTCGGCATCGACAAAACGCGTTTCCCAGCCGAACTTGCGGAATGCCTCGCCCATCTGGTTGAGCGAGCCGCCATAGAGCTTCTTCGCCGCGACGATGTTGCACCCCGGTTCCATCAGCGTGTGGAAGGCGACCAACTGCGCCGCATGGCCGCTGGCAACGCCCAGCGCGCCGACCCCGCCCTCCAGCGCCGCGATCTTCTTCTCGAGCGCATCGTTCGTGGGATTCATGATCCGCGAATAGATGTTGCCGAACTGCTTGAGCGCAAACAGGTCCGCGGCATGCTCGGCGCTGTCGAAGACATAGCTGGCCGTCTGGTAGATCGGCGTGATCCGTGCATTCGTCGCGGGGTCGGGCTCGCACCCGGCATGCACGGTGAGCGATTCGAGTTTCAGATCTGTCATGGGGCATCCTGTCCGGTGGAATTGCCCCGAAGGGAGCAGCTAAGCCCGCCCCCCGTCAACCGCATTCTCGCGCGCGGCGAAGCTTGCATTCCGCCGAGGGAAGCACCCGGCCTACTTTTNAATCACCCGGGCGCGAAGCTGCGCCGAGACCGGTTTGCAATCGCCACCAAGGACAGCATTACCGGAACCTCGACCAGAACGCCCACGACCGTTGCCAGTGCGGCACCGCTTCCAAGTCCGAAAAGCCCGATAGCCACGGCCACGGCGAGTTCGAAGAAATTCGAAGTGCCGATCAGCGCACACGGGGCGGCTACCGCGTGCGGCACCTTCCACGCCTTGGCCCAGCCGTATGCGATCAGAAAAATCCCGTAGCTCTGAACAATGATCGGCGCGGCGATCAGCGCGATCAGCAGGGGCCGTGCCACGATCGTTTCNGCCTGGAAGCCGAAGAGCAACAGCACCGTCAGCAGAAGCCCGATNATCGACAGCGGCTTCATGCGTCCCGTAAATTCTGTGACCGCCGCTTCATCGCCGCCATGCGCCGCAAGCAAACGATGGCGGACGAAGGCTCCTCCCCCCAGTGGCACGACCACATAGAGGGCGACCGAGAGCAGCAAAGTCTCCCACGGCACCGCGATGTCGGTNACCCCGAGCAGCAGTGCGACGATCGGCGCGAAGGCCACGATCATGATCAGGTCGTTCGCTGCAACCTGGACCAGCGTATAAGCCGGATCGCCCTTGGTGAGCTGCGACCAGACGAAGACCATCGCCGTGCAGGGNGCAGCCCCCAGCAGAATGAGACCTGCGATATATTGCTGGGCATCGGCGGGGGCGATCAGGTCGGCAAAGACCACTTCGAAGAACAGCACGCCGAGCGCTGCCATGGTGAACGGCTTGATAAGCCAGTTGACTGTCAGGGTGATGATCAGGCCTTTCGGCTTGTCACCGATCCGGCGCACCGCACTGAAATCGACTGCGACCATCATCGGGAAGATCATCGCCCAGATGAGCACGGCAACGACGAGATTGACCGAGGCATATTCGAAAGCCGCGAGGGCGGCGAACGCATCCGGCGCGAGGTTGCCAAGACCAATCCCGCCGAGGATCGCCCCGCCAACCCAGACCGAGAGCCATTTCTCGAACAGGCCCAGTCCTGCCGCGCCGGCATCGATGTCGGAAGTGACTGTGGTCATTGATCGTCCGCCTCGTAGCCGATGGCCTGCAACTGGTCCCGCAAGGCGATTTGATCCAAGCTGGCGATAGGCAGCGCCAGCATCAGGTCGATGCGCCGCCTGAGCATCCGGAAAGCATCGAGGAAGGCCGCCGCCTTTTCCGCATCGCTTCCCTCGACCGCTGCCGGGTCGGGAATACCCCAATGCGTCGAGGTCGGACGCCCCGGCCAGACCGGGCAGCTCTCCGCCGCCGCATTGTCGCAAACGGTGAAGATCAGGTCGAACTCGGGGCCTTCGGCAAACTCCGTCCAGTTCTTGGAGGAATAGCCCTCGGCGGGATAACCCAGCGTCTCGAGCGTGTGAAATGCCCAGGGGTTGACCTCACCGGTGGGATTGCTCCCNGCACTGTAGGCTTTGAAGCGGCCTGCACCGTCATGGTTGAGGATTGCCTCGCCCAGGATCGAGCGTGCAGAATTGCCGGTGCACAGGAACAGCACGTTCAGCGGTCGGTCTGACATGGATGACCTCAACAGCAGGAATTCTTGGGGGACGCCATCTGCGGCGCGCAGCAGGCGCTCGATGCGGCGTTGGCGGAAGCGAGCTGGCCGAGGTCGGGACTGCCGCCATAGGTCGTGCTCTCGCCATCGGTCATGAAGGCTTCCCACACCACGCCGTCGGGATCGGCAATCCAGCTCTTTTCCGACTGCGCATAGCAGCACGTCGTCGCGCCTTCTTCTAAAACGGGACGGTCGGCAGCCTTCAGACGGCCGTAGACCTCTTCGAGTTCGGCCTTGTCCTCGACCTGCAANCCGACATGCTCGACGCCCTTGGTCGCATCCTCGCGCATCGAGATNGCGAAGTTTATGCGGGGATCTTCAAGCATCCACTTGGCGTAGTCGCCCTTCACCACGGAAGGCCGGGCACCGAACAGGCTTGAATAGAAGGCTACGGACCTATCGATGTCGGTTACGCCGACATGCACATGAAAACGTTTCATCGGGNGCTCTCTCTTTCGGGTATTGAAGCGAAGGCAGGGTCTTCCGAACACGACATGCCGCCACAGCAATTTTCGGTGAGATAGCCCATCAGGCCGTTCATCGCGGCATAGTCGGCCGAATAGATGATCGACCGGCTTTCGCGCCGCTGCGTGACCAGTCCTGCATTGGCGAGCTGCGTCAGGTGGAAGCTCATCGAGGATGCAGGGACGTCGAGTTTTTCAGCCAGCACCCCGGCAGCAACGCCCTGTTCGCCTGCCTGCACGAGCAATCGGAATGCCGCGAGGCGGTGCTCGTGCGCCAGCGCGGAAAGTGCGCGGATGACCCGATCGGCTTGCATCTTATCGCTCCAACGATTCGATAAATATAGAAATATGGAATTGCGGGGTGCCGGTCAAGGCTGCATTGGCCTGCTTGCAATCGAAATTCCGAAACGGATCGACCAAGGTTCCCAGCCGCAGATGGTCCCGCCTTGCCGAGCGCATCAAGGCCTGCGGGAAGTGCTTTCATAACCGCGACCGGACATCATGCGCATGACGACCGGTTTCGCCGGATGACTGTTGACCAACCATATCGGGAAAATGGTAGCGGAGGAGGGACTTGAACCCCCGACACGCGGATTATGATTCCGCTGCTCTAACCACCTGAGCTACTCCGCCCCAAAGAGGCATGCCGGGGCAATAGCCCGCTCGGCAGGCGGCGCGTTTAGGGCGGTCGGGGCATGCGGTCAACCGCGCAAATGCGTATTGTCCGTGATTTCTTCAGGCGCTCGCGTTCGGGGGCCTGCGGGGCGCCGTTTGCCGCCGATGGACAACGCATCGAACAGGCCGGGCAGCGCGCCATTTCCGGGGTGCCGCCCGCACCTGACGCGCACCACCTGAGCGGCGTTGGCGCCGCCCCCTCGATCCTACTCTGCCGCGGGGCCGGTACTGCGGCCCTCCCCGCGATCCACGGGCACGATTAGGGTGCGGCGGTGCCGCGAAACGCGAAGTCCCGCACCCGCTCCCACGGTCCGCCGCGGTAGCGAAACAGCTCGAGACCGCGAAAGGCGAACGGCGCCGGGGCGATCGTCCCCGCCAGCTGCGCCCGCAGCGCCTTCGCGTCCTTGCCCGTGACCTTGTTCTGGATGGTGACATGCAGGCGCGGACGCTGCTGGTCCTGCTGCGTCAGCAATCCGTGGAAGTGATCGGCAATGATGCCGCGCAGATCGAGCATGGCGGGCGCAGACAGCTTGATCGCGGTGCCCCGCCCCAGCGACATCAGCCCTTCGACCTGCCCCGGCACCGGCGCGAATTCCGCCGCCATGCGTTTGAGAACGCTGCAGGCTTCCGCCTCGCACANCGCCGGCAATGCGTGGAACAGCGTGACATGCGCTTCNAGATAATTGCGTTCNGGCGGGAAATGGGCAGTGCGCAGCGCGGTGAAACGCGCATGCANATCGCGCGGGAGCTGCGCGGTGAGGATCAGCGGGGCGTCTTCCCCGCTCACATTTCCCCGCGCTNGCGGCGGATTTCGAACCACTTGGCGACGTTGCGGTTATGCTCTTCCAGCGTTTCCGCGAAGGCATGGCCNCCGGTACCATCGGCAACCATGTAGCGCGCGCTCGTTTCCGCCGGGTCCAGCACCGCCGCGATCGCCTCGCGCCCGGGATTGGTGATCGGNCCCTTGGGCAGGCCGACCATNGTATAGGTGTTGTANTCGTTGATCGCGGCGATTTCGGACTGGCGGATGCGCCGNCCCAGCGGCTTGCCCTTGGTCAGCGGGTAGATGATGGTNGGNTCGGCCTGCAGCAGCATGCCGTCCTTGACCCGGTTCGAATACAGNCCGGCGACCATCCTGCGNTCGCGTGCGACGCCGGTTTCCTTTTCCACGATNGAGGCNAGGATCACGGCCTCCTGGACGCTGTCGACCGCAATATCCTCCGCGCGNTTGGGCCAGGCCTCGGCGAGATAGTTCTGCATCGCCGCCTGCATCCGCGCGAGCACTGCGCTGCGCGCCTCGCCGCGTTCGAAATCATAGGTATCGGGCAGCACCGAGCCTTCGACCGGCACCGGAATTTCGCCGGTCAGGTGATCTTCCGCCATCAGCCGTTCGTGGACGAGGATCGACGGCAGGCCTTCGGGGATGGTGACGAAGCGGCGGATCACCTCGCCATGCTGGAACGTATCGAGGATCGCGGCGCTGCTGGCCCCGGCGGGGAGCAGGAATTCGCCGGCCAGGATCGGATCCGACGAGCCGAGGATCTTGGCGCGCAGCAGGAATCCCCGCGGATCGGCGATCACGCCTTCCTCGGCCAGCTTCTCGGCGACCGAGGTCAGGCTCGCACCCGAGGGGACGATGAAATTCGTATCCTCCTCGATCTCGGCACTGCCCCACCATCCCGAGACGAACCAGATCGCCGCGACGGCAAGCACCAGCGAGAGGACGCCTGCGAGGAGGCACCCGGCCTTTTTCACGTCAATCGACCTTCTGGACGATCAGCGAGGCATTGGTGCCGCCGAATCCGAAGCTGTTGTTGAGCGCGGCGCGGACTTCGCGCTGCTTGGCTTGCTTGGGCACGAGATCGACGCCTTCGGTGCCTTCGTCCGGATTGTCGAGATTGAGCGTGGGCGGCACGATCTGGTCGCGGATCGCGAGGATGCAGAAAATCGCCTCGACCGCGCCGGCGCCGCCGAGCAGGTGCCCGATCGCCGATTTGGTGCTGCTCATCGACGCGCCGCTGAGATCGTCGCCCAGCACGCGCTTGACCGCGCCGAGCTCGATCGTGTCGGCCATGGTCGACGTGCCATGCGCGTTGACGTAATCGATATCGCCGGGCGCGAGACCGGCCTTCTTCAACGCCATGCGCATCGCCAGTTCGGCACCCTTGCCCTCGGGATGCGGCGCGGTGACGTGATAGGCATCGCCCGACAGGCCGTAACCGGTGACTTCGGCGTAGATCGTCGCGCCGCGCGCCTTGGCGTGTTCGTATTCCTCGAGCACCACCACGCCCGCGCCTTCGCCCATGACGAACCCGTCGCGGTCCTTGTCATAGGGGCGGCTGGCCTCGGTCGGTCGGTCGTTCATGCTCATGTTGAGCGCGCGGGCCTGCGCGAAGCCGGCCACGCCCAGCGGGTTGATGGTGCCTTCGGCCCCGCCCGCCAGCATGACGTCGGCATCGTCGAGCGCGATCATCCGCGCGGCATCGCCGATCGAATGCGCGCCGGTCGAACAGGCGGTCACCACCGCGTGATTGGGGCCCATCAGGCCGTANTTGATGGANACCTGGCCCGAGATGAGATTGATCAGCCGCCCGTGGACNAAGTGCGGCGACACGCGGCCGGGACCGCGTTCGTGCAGCACGATGCTTTCCTTCTCGATCCCCGGCAACCCGCCGATGCCCGAGCCGATCGAAACGCCGGTGCGCAGCTTGAGCTCGTCGTCCATGTCGACGAGACCCGCATCCTCGAGCGCNTGGCCCGCCGCGTCGATGCCATAGACGATGAACGGATCGACCTGNCGCTGNACCTTGTGATCGACGCGCTTGTCGGGATCGAAGCCGAATTCATGATCCTTGGGCTTCACCTCGCAGGCGATGGTGCATTTCTGCCCCTCGGTGTCGAAGCGCGTGATTTGCGCGGCTCCGCTCTTGCCNGCGATCAGGTTCTTCCAAGAAGTCTCCACGTCCCCGCCGAGGGGGGTGACGAGGCCAAGTCCGGTTACGACCACACGACGCATGTAATTCTCCGCAGATAAGACAACAGGCCCGGCCCGCTATGGGGTCGGGCCTGTCCGGTCCCGCATATAGTGCGGGATTCGAAAAGCGCGAGCCTTAGCCCTTGTGCTCTTCGATATACTTGGTCGCGTCGCCGACNGTGGTGATCTTCTCGGCCGCATCGTCGGGNATTTCGACGCCGAATTCCTCTTCGAAGGCCATGACCAGCTCGACGATGTCGAGGCTGTCCGCACCGAGATCGTCGATGAAGCTGGCTTCCTGGGTGACCTTGTCGGCCTCGACGCCGAGGTGCTCGACGACAATTTTCTGCACGCGGTCGGCAGTATCGCTCATTTGTATCCCTCTCGAATTTGGGGGTTTCTGAATTGCCAATCGCCCTAATCAACGGAGCGGCGCAGCGCAAGGGCAACTCGCCGTGTACCCCGGACCCAAACGCGTTGCGGTTGATTTNCCCTGCATAGCACACANTGCAAAAAGGGAANTAAAACAATGGCTAGCACCGTTTTCAAGAGCCTCACCGANACCACTTTCGATTCCGTCGAAGGCTATCGCCAGGCGGCCGAAACCGCCAACAATCCGCAGCTGACGCAGGCCCTGCAGCAGCGCGGCCAGGANCGCGGCCAGACGNTGCAGCAGATGAATGCCGAACTGCAGCGCCAGGGNGAGGAACTGGTCACCAAGGGCACGCTGACCGGCGAAGCGCACCAGATGTGGCAGAGCGTCACNGCCGCCTTCGAAAACAACGACGAAGCGGCCGCAGAGCGCGTCGAGGAAGGCGAGGACTACATCAAGAACAAGTTCCAGCAGGCNCTCGAGAGCGACCAGCTCGAAGTGCAGGAGCGCGCGGTNGTCCAGCAGGCATATAGCGAGATNTGTGCCGGCGAACGCTTCGGCGACTTCGCCGCGAAGCAGTTCGACTGACATATTCCTGAATAACGAAGAAAGGGCGCGGGATCCGGTCCCGCGCCCTTTTTCGTTCGCGCTGCGCGGCTTGTCGCCCTGCGCTTGCCGGTCAGTCGCCCGCGCGGTCGACGCGGGTCGCCTCTGCCCCCTGCGGCTTGGGCGCATCGACGGTCCGGATATGGACATCGCGCAACTGGCGCGGACTGACGAGGCTGGGTGCACCCATCATCAGGTCCTGCGCCTTCTGGTTGAGCGGGAAGGCAATCACTTCGCGGATATTGGGNTCGTCCGCCAGCAGCATCACGATCCGGTCGATNCCCGGGGCCGAACCGCCATGCGGCGGNGCGCCGAGCTTGAACGCCTCGATCATGCCGCTGAAGTTCTCNTCGACATCGGCCTGNCTGTANCCGGCCAGNTCGAANGCCTTGTACATGATGTCCGGGCGGTGGTTCCGGATCGCGCCCGAGGACAGCTCGTAGCCGTTGCANACGATGTCGTACTGCCACGCGAGGATGTCGAGCGGGTCCTTGGTTTCCAGCGCTTCCATCTCGCCCTGCGGCATCGAGAAGGGGTTGTGGCTGAAATCGATTTTCTTCTGTTCTTCGTCATATTCGAACATCGGGAAATCGACGATCCAGCAGAACTTGAAGCAGCCTTCCTCGATCAGGCCGAGTTCCTCGGCCACGCGGGTACGCGCGGCGCCCGCCAGCTTGGCGGCGTCCTTTTCCTTGCCCGCGGCAAAGAACAGGCCGTCGTTCTCGCCCAGCCCCAGCTCGGCATAAAGCTTTTCCATGCCTTCGGTGCCGTGGTTCTTGGCGATCGGCCCGCCGAACTCGCCGCCCTTGCGGGTGACATAGCCGAGCCCGGCAAAACCTTCGCGGCGTGCCCAGTCGTTCATTTCGTCGAAGAACTTGCGGCTCTTCTCATGCGTGCTCGGTGCGGGAATCACCCGGACCCGGCCGCCGCCGCCCACGATCTTCTCGAACAGGCCGAAGCCGGAGGTTTCGAAGTGTTCGGTCACGTCCGAGATGATCAGCGGATTGCGCAGGTCGGGCTTGTCGCTGCCGTATTTGAGCATCGCTTCNGCATAGGGGATGCGCGGGAACTCGCCCGCGGGCGTGACGCTCTTGCCGCCCGAGAATTCCTCGAACACGCCGGCCAGCACGGGCTCGATCGTCTGGAAGACGTCTTCCTGCGTGACGAAGCTCATCTCGAAATCGAGCTGGTAGAATTCGGGGCTGCGGTCGGCGCGCAGGTCTTCGTCGCGGAAGCATGGCGCGATCTGGAAGTACCGGTCGAAGCCCGCCACCATCAACAGCTGCTTGAACATCTGCGGAGCCTGCGGAAGCGCATAGAAATGGCCGGGATGCAGGCGGCTCGGGACCAGATAGTCGCGCGCGCCTTCGGGGCTCGATGCGCCGAGGATCGGGGTCTGGAACTCGCTGAAGCCCTGCTCGATCATCCGGCGGCGCAGCGAGGTAATGACCCGGTTGCGCAGCATGATATTAGCGTGGACACGCTCGCGGCGCAGGTCGACGAAACGGTATTTCAGGCGCGTTTCCTCGGGATAGTCCTCTGCCGAATTGACGATCAGCGGCAGGTCATCGGCACGGCTCTGGACGTTGACCGAGCGCGCGAAGACCTCGATTTCGCCGGTCGGCAGGTTGGCGTTGACCGCAGCGCCGTCGCGGGCCTTTACCACGCCGTCGATCGTGACCACCGATTCCAGCTTCATCTTGTCGAGGATCGGCAGTGCCTCGCTGTCTTCGTCGGCTACGATCTGGGTGATGCCGTAATGGTCGCGCAGATCGACGAACAGCACGCCGCCATGGTCGCGCTTGTTGTGGACCCACCCCGACAGGCGAACGGTTTCGCCGACATTGTCCTTGGTCAGCTGGGCGCAGGTATGGGTGCGGTAGGCGTGCATGAAAAGCTCGATCTTTCTGCCGGAATCGGATGGGACCGCGCGCGCATCCGGGCGCGGCGCGAAAGCGCGCCCCTAACAGCCATCAAGGGCTGTTTTGTCAAGATTCGTCTGGTCTGGAAGGTCAGGNGATTCGNGCGCGCCGCAGCGCCCGCAGCACGGCCGCACGCAGCCAGGGCCGCGCCCCCGGCGCCGGCAAGCGCACGCGGTAGCGGCCAAGCAGGCCGTTCAGGGCCCAGGCATCGTCCTGCATCAGGCTGCTGTGCGAGCGCCAGGTTACCGAGAGCGAGATCGACGGTTCGGCCCCGACCGTGACCGTGTGCGGGGCCTTGAAGGGAACGTGGAGCGCATCGCCCGGGGCAAGGTCGAAAGGCCAGCCCTGAGCCGCCAGTTCGGGCCGCCAGTCGAGCAGATTGTCGCCGCTGCGATGGAAGCGTTCATTGTCCGACCGGGACGGCAGGCCGCAGGATGGCGGCAGGATCGTGAACCGTTTGCGGCCGGAGATCTGGAACAGGATATTGTATTCCGGATCGAAATGCAGCGGGGTGANAAGCCCCGGCGAACTGATGAACAGGAAGGCGGTGGGTTTGACGATCGCGCCGGTACGCGTTTCGACCACCGGCGCGACTGCCTGCAGGATATCGGCGACGAGCGGCGCGAAATCGGGCCATCTGTCCAGCTCGCGCAGCATGATCCAGCGCTTCGTGCCGTCGAGCCCATGCACCAGCGCCCGCAGATCCGCCGGGTGTTCGGGCAAAACGCGAAAGCGCTGCTGCGGCGTATCCTCGCGTATCTCGATCAGCGCGCGATCGGCTACCGCGATGGTATCGGCCAGCCGCGACCAGTCGAAGCACGGCTCGATGTCGAGCCTGTGCGAAAGCAGGTGCGCGGCTTCGGGATAGGCCCGCCACAGCGGGGCGCGGTCGAAGCCGGGCGTGGCTGCGACTGCATCGAAAGCATGCTGGAATTCCATGCGGGACATGGGGCGCACCATGGCACGCAAGCGTTAAGACCGCCTTGACCCGGCCCCGTGCAGGTCTAAAGCGGCGCGCATCGCGACGGTGCATAGCTGCATGGCCGCGATTGCAGGCAGCGCGCACAGCCCGCTAGCCTGCCCCTGCGGGATGACCCCGCGCATTCATGGGCCCCGGCCCGGGGGCGGTACTCCGCCCGACAGAAACGAAAAGATACGATGAAAATCCACGAACTTATAACCGAAACCGAACCGCTGGCGGAACTGTGCGAGCGGCTGGGCCAACACGAATTCGTGTGCGTCGACACCGAATTCATGCGCGAGAACACCTTCTGGCCCGAACTCTGCCTCGTGCAGATCGGCAATGGTGAAGAAGCCGCTGCGATCGACCCGCTCGCACCCGGGATCGACCTGGCCCCGCTGTGGGACCTGCTGTGCGACAATGACGACGTGCTCAAGGTCTTCCATGCAGGCGGACAGGACGTCGAGATCGTCTATAATTTCACCGGCAAGACGCCGCAGCCGATCTTCGACACGCAGATCGCGATGATGGCGATCAGCCAGTCCGAACAGATCGGCTATGCCAATCTGGTCGAAAGCTGGCTGGGACTGACGATCGACAAGGGTGCGCGCTTTACCGACTGGAGCCGCCGCCCGCTCACCGATCGGCAGATCGAATATGCGATCGGCGACGTGACGCATCTGGCGGACATCTTCCCGCGGATCCTCAAGAAGCTGATCAAGACCGGCCGCGGCGCATGGCTCGATGCCGAGATGGAGAAGCTGGCCGATCCGCAGAATTATGCCAACGATGCCGATCTCGCCTGGAAACGGATCCGATCGTCCGGCCGCAATCCCGCGGTTCTCGGCCGCCTGAAGGCGCTCGCCGCCTGGCGCGAGAGCGAAGCACAGCACAAGAACATCCCGCGCGGCCGGATCATGCGCGACGAAACGCTGGCCGATATCGCCAGCCATCCGCCCAAGCAGCAACCCGATCTCGTCAAGGTGCGCGGCTTGTCGAATGCGTGGAAAGACAACGATATCGGCAAGCGCCTGATGAAAGTGCTCGAAAAGGCCGAACCGCTGCCCAAGGATGAAATGCCCGACAAACCCAAACGCGGTGCGCCGCTCGGCAAGGAAGGCGCACTCGTCGCCGACCTGCTCAAGCTGCTGCTCAAGATCCGTGCCCGCGAGATCGACGTCGCCTCGCGGCTGCTGACCCGCNCCGACGAAATGGAAGCGCTGGCCGCAGGCGCGCGCGACCTGAGCATCCTCAAGGGCTGGCGCTACGACGTGTTCGGCAAGGACGCGCTCGAACTGGTCGAAGGCCGCCTCGCCTTCGCCGTCAAGGACGGGCGGCTGCTGATGACCCATGTCGATGAACTGCACGCCGGCATGGTCGAAGCCCAGGCCGCCGAATAGCAGCCGGGCAGNAACCGAACCGCCATGTCGACCTATCTCCCCACGATCAAGCAGCTGCAGTATCTCGTGGCGCTGCACGAACACGGCCATTTCGGCCGCGCTGCCGAGGCGAGCTTCGTTTCGCAATCCACGCTATCGGCAGGCATCCGCGAGCTCGAATCGCTGCTCGGCGTGACCTTGGTCGAACGCAGCCGCCGCGTGGTGCGGTTCACACCGCTCGGCAATACGGTGGTCGAGAAAGCGCACCGCCTGCTGCGCGAGGCGGAAGAGCTGTCCGACCTCGTCCTCGCCGCCGGCAAGCCGCTGTCGGGCGAGCTGCGGATGAGCGTCATACCGACGATCGCGCCCTTCCTGCTGCCGCGGATCCTGCCCCGCCTGCGCGAGGAACGCCCCCAGCTGAAGCTGTTCCTGCGCGAGGAGACCACCGATCACGCGCTGGAATCGCTGCATCACGGCCGCGCCGACTGCGTGCTGATGGCGCTGCCCTTCGCCACCGGCGATGTCGCCAAGGCGACGATCCGCGAAGATGCGCTGTATGTCGCTTTTCCCAANGACGATCCGCGCGATCCGCCCGCCGTNATTCCCGCCAGNATGATCGACCAGGGGCGGCTGCTGCTGCTCGAGGACGGGCATTGCCTCAAGGAACATGCGCTGGCGGCCTGCAACCGGCCCGAATTGCGCGCCAGCGCGACAATGATNGGGACCAGCCTGCACACNATGGTNCAGATGGTCGACAATGGCCTCGGCCTGACGATGCTGCCCGAAATGGCGATCGAAGCGGGCATCCTTCACGGCACCGATGTCGTGGCGCGCCCGCTGAAGGGTGACAACACCAGCCGCGAGATCGCGCTGATCTGGCGCACGAATTCGCCGCGCGAAGAGGAATTCAAGCTGCTGGCGGAAGAGCTGCGCGCGGGCTAATTTCGGCTGAGGCGCTGATGCCGAGCCGGCGCAAAGGCCTTCTCGCGCGCGTCAGTCCATGTGCTTGAGGCCGACGCGCAGATAATCCCAGCCGGTAATGACCGTCAGGATCGCCGCGCCCCACAGCGTCACCAGGCCGACCAGATGCGGGATATTGTGCAGCACCCCGCCCGCTGCGAAGTTCCATCCGGGCAGGCCCTGGCCGAGGATGAGTGAGCCCAGCGAGACCATCTGCAGCGTGGTCTTCCACTTGGCGAGCTTGCTCACCGGCACCGAGACCTGCAGCGGCCCGAGAAATTCGCGCAGGCCCGACACGGCGATTTCGCGCATCAATATGACCAGCCCGGCAACCACATGCATGTCGCCGACATAGGGTCCGCGNAGCACGCCTTGCGCCGCCAGCACCAGGATGACCGCCGCCACCATGATCTTGTCCGCGATTGGATCGAGAAANATGCCGAGCTTGGACACCGTGCCGCTGGTCCGCGCGAGATAGCCGTCGAAATAGTCGGTGATCCCCATCAGGCAGTAGAGCCCGAAGGCGAGCAGNTAGCCCGCCGCCCAGCCCGGCCACCAGAGGAAATAGGCCAGCAGCGGAATCGCGAAAATGCGCGACAACGTCAGGATGTTGGGCAGCGTCAGCATGATGCCCGACTGCCTAGCGATATTCGGCCCATCGCAAAAGCCGCTCAATTCCCTTGTCCGCCATCACGATAGCTCTAGACTCGCGCGGGAGAATGGGTTTCGCCCGGGGGGTCATGCTTACATCCACGCATCTGCTGCGGCGCAGGCGATTCCTGCCGCTGTTCGTCACGCAGCTGTTCAACGCGTTCAACGACAATCTCTACAAGACCACGATGGTCCTGTTCGTGGTCTACGCGGTCTACAATGACGAAAGCACCGAAGCTGCCTTCAGCGGGCTGGCATCGGGGCTGTTCATCCTGCCGTTCTTCCTGCTGTCCGCACTGGCCGGACAGCTTGCCGACATGCGCGACAAGGCGCGGATCATCCGCACCGTCAAGCTGTGCGAAATCGGCCTGATGACAATCGGCGCGGCGGGGCTCTACATGGCCTGGCAAGGCATATTGGTCCAATCGGTCGCCATCCCGCTGCTGCTGCTGGCGCTGTTCCTGACCGGGGTGCAATCGACCTTCCTCGGCCCGATCAAATACGCCATCCTGCCCCAGCACCTGAAACAGGACGAGGTCCTGGCCGGGACCGGGCTGGTCGAAGCCGGCACCTATATCGCGATCCTCGCCGGGACGATCCTGGCGGGGCCGCTCGCGGTCGAGCACACCGGCTGGGCTGCAATCGGGATCATCGTGATTGCCTGTATCGGCTATCTGGTCAGCCGGCAGGTGCCCGCTGCCCCGCCCATGGGCGAGGTCGAGAAACTCGACTGGCACATCCTGCGCGCCTCGGTGAAACTGGTGCGCGACACGATGCACAACGCCGAAGTCTATTACGCCATCCTGGCGATCAGCTTCTTCTGGACGATCGGCGCGGTCCTGTTCATCCAGTTCCCGCCACTGGCCAAGAACACCATCATGGCCAGCCCCGAAGTCGCCAGCCTGTTCCTCGTCGTTTTCTCGATCGGCGTGGCGATCGGGTCGGTGGCCATCAACGCGCTGCTGAAAGGTCGCGTCTCGGCGCGCTATTCGCCGGTTTCGGTGATCGTCATGGGCGCATTCGTGGTCGCCTTCTATGTCGTGGCGAAGCTGTGGGAAGCGGACCAGCCGCAAAGCCTGCTCGGCGTAGGCGCGTTCCTCGCCTGGCCGATGGCGACCGTGCTGCTCGGCTGCCTGCTGGGGATCGCGATTGCGGGCGGGATGTTCGTCGTCCCGCTTTACGCCTTTCTCACCACCCGCGTCGCGCCGCACAAGGCTTCGCGCACGATTGCCGCGAACAATATCGTCAATTCGGGCGCAATGGTGGCCGGATCGCTGGTGGCCATGGCGATGAGCGCAATCGGCATCCCGATCACCGAACAGGTGCTGCTGTGCGCGGCGATGTGCCTGGTGTCCGCCTGGCTCGGCAAGCGGCTGGTTGCCGCCGAGAACGAGGCCGCCGACCTCGCCGCGGCAATGCGCATCTAGACGATAAATGCGAGCACGGCGGCGAGCGTGGCGAAATAGGTCGAGGCGGCACCGCGGACGTCCTGCGCGGTCAGGCGCCAGTCGACCGGGGCAACGGGAGCGATATCGGCGAATGCGCGGCGGCGCTGCGGCAGGCTGGCGCGGAACCAGTGGCGGCGGGACTCGGTCGAGAGGACTAGGGAGCGTCGCATAGGAAACAGTTAACGAATTCTTAAGGATGTTGTCTCCTGCTCCGGCGCGGTTGTCCCCCGCTGGTACGCCTCATTCCATCTCCAGCATTGCGTGGCGCCCTCGCGCGGCGCGATTGCACGCCGCGACCAGCCGGGCTAACCGCTGCAGCATGCAAGCGCCCGATACGCCCGCCGCCGCCAAACTCCTCGTCGATTGCCTGGCCGAGCAGGGGTGCGACCGCATCTTCACCGTTCCCGGCGAAAGCTTTCTCCAGGTCCTTGACGGCCTTGGTCGGCAGGACGCCATCGACGTGGTGACGTGCCGTCAGGAAGGCGGGGTCAGTTTCATGGCCTGCGCCGATGGCGCGATGACGGGGCGCCCGGGGGTGGCCTTCGTCACCCGCGGACCTGGCGCCACCAATGCGAGCATCGGCGTCCATGTCGCGCAGCAGGATTCGCAGCCGATGATCCTGTTCGTCGGCGATGTGGACAGCGAGATGCGCGACCGCGAAGGCTTCCAGGAAGTCGATTTCGCTGCCTTCTTCGGCCCGATTGCCAAGTGGGCCGCGCGGATCGATTCCGCCGATCGCATCCCCGAATATGTCGCCCGGGCCTATGCCACCGCGATCTCNGGACGCCCCGGNCCGGTNGTACTGGCCCTGCCCGAGGACATGCTCGGCCGCNAGACCGNCGCNANCCCNCGCGCACGGGTGGAACGCCCCGCGCAGGCCCCCTGCCCCGATGCCATGCAGGCGATGATGGCGCTGATCGGCGACGCCGCCGCACCGCTCGCCATAATCGGCGGCGGGGGCTGGAATGCGCGGGCACGCGCGCATTTCCAGGTGTTCGCCGAGCGGCTCGGTCTGCCGGTTGCAACCGCCTTCCGCCGCCAGGATGCAATCTCACCTTCAAGTAAGGTTTATGCCGGCAATCTGGGCTATGGTCCCAATCCCAGGCTGGTCGAGCGCGTCAAACAGGCCGACCTGATCCTGGCGATCGGCGCGCGGCTGGGCGAGGCGACGACCGATGGCTATACCGTCCCGCCCCCGACCGCGCCCGACAGGCGGCTGGTCCATGTCCATCCCGATGCGGACGAACTCAACCGCGTCTATCCCGCCGACCTCGCGATTTGCGCCAGCATGGACGAATTCGCCGAAAGCGCCGCGCTGTGGGATGATGGCGCGGTCGTCGATTTCGACGCCGGGGCCGAAGCGCATCGCGAGTGGGAGGAATGGGCCACCGCGCATCCTAATGGCCACAGGCTCGACATGGGCCAGGCCGTGCAGTTCATGCGCGATACGCTGCCTGCCGACACCATCATCTGCAACGGCGCCGGCAATTTTGCCGGCTGGTGGCACCGTTACTGGCGCTATGAAGGCTTCCCCACCCAGTTGGCCCCGACCTGCGGGGCGATGGGCTATGGCGTGCCCGCCGCGGTCGCTGCCGCGCTGCGCCACCCCGACCGCACGGTCGTCGCCGTGGCGGGCGATGGCGATTTCCTGATGAACGGACAGGAACTCGCCACTGCCGCCCAGCATGGGGCGCAGATGATCGTCATCGTGGTCGACAATTCCGCTTACGGGACGATCCGCATGCACCAGGAACGCGAGTTTCCGGGCGAGGACCGGATCAGTGCGACCCGGCTTGCCAATCCCGACTTCGCCGCGCTGGCGGAGGCCTATGGCGCATGGTCGGCGCGCGCTGCCACCACCGACGAGTTCAAGGACGCGCTCGTCGCCGCGCAGGGGCGCAGCGGCTTGCGCCTGATCCACTGCACGATCGATATCGAGCAATTGGCTGCCAGCGGTGCCAGCGTGAGCGGTTTGCGCGGGGCCTAGGCGGCGAGGCGGGTCAGATCCCCGCCATGGCGCAGATCACCGACCATTCGTCAGGCTTGATCTCCGCCACCGACAGGCGCGACAGCTTGACGAGTTCGCAATCGGCCAACTTGGGTTCGGCCTTGATCTGCTTGAGCGTNACAGGATGCGGCAGCTTGGTCTTCGGCTTGACCTTGACCGCGGCCCATTTGCCTTCGGGGTCGGTGGGATCCATGATCCCGGCCACGCTGACTTCGCAGATGCCGACGATCTCGAGCCCTTCGCGTGAGTGGTAGAAGAACACCTGGTCGCCCACTTCCATCGCCGCGAGGTTGTTCTTGGCCCGGTGGTTGCGCACGCCGTCCCAGGTCCCCTCCTCTTCTGCGACGAGATCGTCCCAGCTGTATTTGAAGGGTTCCGATTTCATCAGCCAGTAACGCATCGCGTAACCATCTCCGTCTACTCATTCGCGTGCCTGCGCCGTTAGCCGCTGCAGCGAGAGCTGACCACCCTGCGCAGCGCCGGGTCCCCGCCTTGCGCGGTTAACCTGTTTTTAGGCGGCGCGCCTTAAGCAAGCGGAACTCAGCCAAGCCAGGGGGCGGGATTGACCGCGAACAAGACCACGACCAAGGACGCCCGATCCCCGCGAAAGGGCGTGCAGACGCGCCGCCGCGACCATGATGTCGTGACGCTGGGGATCGCTTTTGCGGCGATCATCCTGTTCGTGGGCACGGCCGGCGTGGTGCTGCCNAACCTGATCGAGGCATGGACGGGCGACAACCCCTCGCCCGATTCGGCGCTGACCAATGCCCTNCTGCTCAACATCGCGCTGATCCTGCTCGGCTGGCATCGNTACAAGGCGCTCACCGAAGAACTCAATTCGCGCCGCGAATCCGAGGAAGAGGCCCGCCGCCTCGCCGATATCGACCACCTCACCGGATGTCAGAACCGCCGCAGTTTCACCACTGCGCTGGGCGATCTGCTGCACGATCTGGAACGCCGCGAGGAAGCGCTGGCGGCGATCGCGGTGGATCTCGACAATTTCAAGCAGGTCAACGACCTCCACGGCCACCAGGCAGGCGACGAAGTGCTGCGCGTTACCGCCGGACGGATCCAGCGCCTGCTGCCCGAAGGCGGCATTCTGGCCCGGCTCGGCGGCGATGAATTCGTCTGCGTCGTCCCCTATCACCCGCAGGTGCCCGACCGGGTCGACCAACTGGCAACGCGGATGGTCGAGAACGTCGCGCGGCCGGTCGAATATGGCGACATGCCGGTGGATGTGACGATGTCGATCGGGATCGCCTCGAGCACGCAGATGGACAATGTGCGCGACGGGACCGCTGCCGCCCAGACGCTGATGCACAAGGCGGACATCGCCATGTATCACGCCAAGAAGCAGGGCAAGAACCGCTTCTACTGGTTCGAACCGCAGATGGAAAACGAACTGCGCTTCCGCAACGAACTGGAAGCGGGCATCCGGCGCGGCATCGTGAACGGCGAATTCCTGCCCTATTACGAACAGCAGATCGATCTCGACAGCGGCAAGCTGGTCGGCTTCGAAATGCTCGCCCGGTGGGAATCCCCCGAAATGGGCGTGGTCGGACCCGATATCTTCATCCCCATCGCCGAGGAAATCGGCGTGATCGGCGAAATGAGCGAGGCGTTGATCACGCGCGCGTTCGAAGATGCCAAGAAATGGGATTCGGACCTCTCGCTTTCGGTCAATATCTCGCCGGTCCAGATGCGCGACCCCTGGTTCGCCCAGAAGCTGCTCAAGCTGCTGGTACGCCACAATTTCCCCGCCAACCGCTTGGACATCGAGATCACCGAGAGCTGCCTGCACGAAAACGTCGGCATGGTCCGTTCGATGATCTCGAGCCTGCGCAACCAGGGCGTGAAGATCAGCCTCGACGATTTCGGCACCGGCTATTCGAGCCTGTCGCAATTGCGCGCGCTGCCGTTCGACCGGATCAAGATCGACCGTGCGTTCATTTCCGAACTCAAGCAGGAAGAGCACGGGGCCAAGCTCGTCGATGCGATCCTGACGATGAGCGACGGGCTGAACCTGCCGGTCACCGCCGAGGGGATCGAGAACGAAGTCGTGCTCGAAACGCTCAAGCGGATGGGCAAGATGAAGGGCCAAGGCTATCATTACGGCCGCCCGGAACCCGCCGCCAAGGTGCTCGAACGGCTCGACCAGCAGAACCTGCTGGCCAAGGACCGGCTTGATAATGTGACCGAAGTCGACTTCACCGCGCAGGAACATCGCCCCGGCGGCGGCAAACGCGCCGGCTGATCCGCACTGGACGCTCTGCGGGCGAATGCATAGATGCGCTGCACAATGCGCGTCGATTTCGTAAAAATGCATGGCTTGGGCAACGACTTCGTCGTGCTCGATGCGCGTGCGCAGGCCTTGCCGCCGCTTGGCGAGGGCATGGCGAGCGCGTTGGCCGACCGCCGCAGCGGCATCGGCTGCGACCAGCTGATCCTGCTCGAACCCAGCGGCGCTGCCGATTTCCGCATGCGGATCTTCAACGCTGACGGCAGCGAAGTGGGCGCCTGCGGCAATGCCAGCCGCGCGGTCGCCCTGCTTCATGGCAAGCCTGCGCGGGTCGAAACGGGCGGCGGCATAATTGCGGTCGAACCGCGCGGCGACGGGGCCAGCGTCGACATGGGCGAACCGCGCTTCGACTGGCAGGATATTCCGCTGGCCTATGGCATGGACACCGCGCTGATGCCGGTGAGCTGGGAGGGCCTGGACCAGCCGGGTGCAGTCAATGTCGGAAACCCGCATGTCATCTTTTTCGTCGCGGATTGCGATGCCGTGCCGCTCGACCGGATTGGCTCCGAGATCGAAACAGATCCGCTGTTTCCCGAGCGCGTGAACGTCAACGTCGCGAGCGTGACCGACCGTGGGCACATCCGGCTGCGCGTGTGGGAACGCGGCGCCGGCCTTACCCGGGCCTGCGGCACCGGCGCCTGCGCCACCGCGGTCCATGCCATGCGCCGCGGCCTTGTCGAACGCAAGGTGGCCGTGGCCCTCCCCGGCGGAACGCTGACGATCGCCTGGGGCGAGGACAACCGGATCCGCATGACCGGACCCGCGACCGAGGCCTATCGCGGCAGCTTCGAATGGGGCGATTTCGCGTGAGCGGCACGCAGGTCATCACGCTGGGCTGCCGGCTCAACCTGTCCGAAAGCGAACAGATCCGCGCGATGCTGGCACGCGAGGACGATCTCGTCGTGGTCAACAGCTGCGCCGTAACGAGCGAAGCGGTGCGCCAGACGCGCCAGGCGATCCGCCGCGCCCGCCGCGCCAATCCCGATGCGCGCCTGCTGGTGACCGGCTGCGCGGGCGATATCGAGCGCGACCAGCTGGCCGCAATGCCCGAAGTCGACGGTTTCGTCGCCAATACACAAAAGCTTGATCCGCGCGCGTGGAACGCCCCGGCCAACGTACCGCCCACCCCGCAGGACCGCACGCGCGCCTTCATCGCCGTCCAGAACGGCTGCGACCATGCCTGCACCTTCTGCGTCATTCCGCAGGGACGCGGGCCGAGCCGCTCGCTGACCATCGGGCAAGTGCTGGGCGAGGTCGAACGCCATCTCGATCACGGTGCAGCCGAAGTGGTGCTGACCGGTGTCGACGTGACGTCCTGGGGGCATGACCTGCCCGACACTCCGCCGCTGGGCGCGCTGGTCGAGGCGGTACTGCGCCGCTTCCCGCAGCTCGAGCGGCTGCGCATGTCCTCGCTCGACGGGATCGAGATCGATCCGCTGCTGTTCGAGCTGTTCGCCGGCGAGCCGAGACTGATGCCGCACCTGCACCTGTCGCTGCAGCACGGGCACGACCTCATCCTCAAGCGCATGAAGCGCCGCCATTCGCGCGCCGACGCGATCGATCTGGTTACCCGGCTGGCAGCGCGGCGCCCCGACCTTGCCGTCGGCGCCGATCTGATCGCGGGCTTTCCGACCGAAACCGAAGAACACCACGCGGCCAATCTGGCGATCATCCGCGAACTGCGGATCGTCCATGCGCATGTCTTTCCCTATTCGCCCCGCCCCGGCACGCCAGCCGCGCGCATGCCGCAGGTCGATCGCGCCACGATCAAGCGGCGCGCTNCCGATCTGCGCGATACCGCGCGCACGACACGCGACGCGTGGCTATCCACGCTCGTCGAAAAGCCGCATGCGGTCCTCGCCGAACGCGATGGTACCGGCTACACCCCGCATTTCGCACGCGTCGCGCTGCCCGGCACGGTACCCGCNGGCACGATCACCACGGTGACGCCGTCCAAGCATGAGAATGGCCTTCTAGAATGACCGAGAAGCAGAGCTGGAGCGACCGGCTGTTCGGCGGGTTTCGCAAGACCTCCGAGAAACTGACCAGCAATCTGACCGAAGTGGTCGGCACGGCAAAGCTCGACGATGCCACGCTCGACGANGTCGAGGACGCGCTGATCCTGTCGGACCTCGGACCGGCCGCGGCTGCNCGAATNCGTGCGAAACTATCCGAAAAGCGNTTCGGGCTGGAGATTACCGAGCAGGAACTGAAGGAAGCGGTCGCCGAAGAAATCGCCGCAATCCTGCGGCCGGTGGCCAAGCCGCTCGAGATCACCGCCTTTCCGCGCCCGCAGGTGCTGCTGGTGATCGGCGTCAACGGCAGCGGCAAGACCACGACGATCGCCAAGCTGGCACACCTGTTTCAGGAAGACGATTACGCCGTCATGCTGGCGGCCGGCGATACGTTCCGCGCAGCGGCCATCGGCCAGCTGGCGACGTGGGCCGACCGTGTCGGCGTGCCGCTGGTGCGCGGACCCGAAGGCGGCGATCCTGCCTCGATCGTGTTCGACGCGGTGAAGAAGGCGACCGAAGCCGGCACCGACGCACTGATCGTCGACACCGCCGGACGTCTGCAGAACAAGCGCGAGCTTATGGACGAACTTGCGAAGATCCGCAAAGTCCTCGGCCGGCTCAACCCCGAAGCCCCGCATGACGTGGTGCTCGTCCTCGATGCGACGAACGGCCAGAACGCGCTGACCCAGATCGATGTGTTCAAGGAAGTTGCCGGGGTCACCGGCCTCGTGATGACGAAGCTCGACGGCACCGCGCGCGGCGGCGTGCTGGTCCAGGCGGCCGAACAATACGGCCTGCCCATCCACGCTATCGGCGTGGGCGAGAAAATCGACGACTTGCGGCCCTTCGATCCCGATCTGGTAGCGCGCGTGATTGCAGGAGTAGCCTGATGACCGAGAGTGCCAAACCCAAGCCCAAGACCGGCTGGCTCAACATCCTCGTCGATTACGGGCCGCTGCTGGTCTTCCTTGGCGTGTACAAGTTTTACCAGCCGCCCGAAACGTCGACCTTCGGAGAAATCGCGGCGGTCATCTACGGAACGATCGCCTTCATGATCGCGGCGGTCGCCGCGCTGGTCTTCAGCAAATTCAAGTTCGGCCATGTCAGCCCGATGCTGATCCTCTCGACTGCACTGATCGTGGGGTTCGGCGGGCTGACCATCTGGCTGCAGGATGAAAAGTTCATCCAGATCAAGCCGACCGCAATCTACCTCTTGTTCGGCGTGCTGCTGATCGGCGGCTGGCTGCGCGGCAAGGCGTTACTCCAGATCCTGCTCGAGGCAGCTTTCGAAGGATTGAGCCGCGAGGGATGGCTCAAGCTGTCGCGCAACTGGGGCATTTTCTTCTTCTTCATGGCCGCCCTCAACGAAGCGCTGCGCCTGCAGCTGAGCTTCGAGAGCTGGCTCTGGGCCAAGCTCTGGGTCTTTATGCCGCTGAGCTTCCTGTTTACCTTCACACAGATCCCGATGCTGCTGAAACATGGCCTGGCGCTGGAGGAAAAGGACGAGGTGGTGACGGACGAGCCGCCGACGGCTTGAATTCTCTAAGCAGGGGCGACCCTGGCTAGCAGGACGATCGCGCACAGGGTCGCGACCACCCCCGCGTAGGTAGCGTTGATATTACTGGCGTACCGATAAGCCGAACCTATGGCCAAACCGGGCCGGATAAGCCCCAGATTGGCCACCAGAAGGGCAAGGAGATACCCTCCAAGCGTCAGGATGCCCCTAGTAGTTCCGGCCTCGACCAAGGCCATTGGCAGAAGCAACGTGGCGAAACTCGCGTTGCCCAACACAACACCCTTGGCGAACTCGCCTTCCCGTCTCTTGTTCTCACGCCTGACCTGAAGCCACTCAGGTCCGTTTTCGCGTTCTGGCGGAAGCTGCACTGGGCCTAAATTTCCACCTGGCTCCCGAGCTCGACCACGCGGTTGGTGGGCAGACGGAAGAAGTCCATCGCAGTCGCGGCGTTGCGCAGCATCCAGGCGAAGATCTTCTCGCGCCAGATCGGCATGCCGGGCTTGTCGCTGGCGAGCAGCGTCTGGCGGCTCAGGAAGAAGCTGGTGTGCATCATGTCGAACTCGCCGCCACAGCGCTCCATTTCTTTCAGCCCCTGCGGAACATTGGTTTCCTGCATGAAGCCATAATGCAGCACCGCACGGTAGAAACCATCGCCCAGATCGTGGATCTCACACCGCTTGTCGCTGTCGACATAGGGACTGTCGGCAATCAGCACGGTGAGGATCACCACGCGTTCGTGCAGCACCTTGTTGTGCTTGATATTGTGCAGCAATGCGCTCGGCACGCCCGCGGTCTGGCTGGCCATGAAGATCGCAGTGCCCGGCACGCGGGTTGCCGAATTCTTCGCGCTCTTAGCGAAAATCTCGATCGGCAGCGCGGTCTCGCTCATCCGGTCGCGCATCAATTTGCGCCCGCGCGCCCAGGTCGTGAGCAGCGTGAATGCCACGAGACCGACCACCAGCGGGAACCAGCCGCCATCGGGGACCTTGGCCAGATTGGCCGCGAAATAGGCGCCATCGACGATCAGGAAGAAGGCCACCACCGGCAATGCGATGAACCATTTCCATTTCCACACGCCGACGAACAGCACGCCCATCAGCAGCGTATCGATCGTCACCGCGCCGGTCACCGCGATGCCATAGGCTGCCGCGAGGTTCGACGAAGTCTGGAAGGTCAGCACCAGGATGATCACCGCGACCATCAGCGCCCAGTTGACCACCGGAATGTAGATCTGGCCCGCCTCGGTTTCGCTGGTGTGGCGGATCGACAGGCGCGGCATGAAGCCCAGCTGCATGGCCTGGTGGGTAATGCTGAAGGCGCCCGAGATNACCGCCTGGCTGGCGATGAAGGTCGCCACGGTCGCCAGGATGACCAGCGGCAGGCGGAACTCTTCGCTGGCAAGCAGGAAGAAAGGGTTGCGCACCACTTCGGCGGCCTGTTCGGGCGGCAGGCCAGCGATCATAGCGCCCTGTCCGAAATAGTTGAGCAGCAGGCATGGCATCACGAAGCCGAACCACGACAGACGCATCGGTCCGCGNCCGAAATGGCCCATNTCCGAATAGAGCGCTTCGGACCCCGTCACTGCCAGCACCACGGCGCCAAGCGCGAAGAAGGCCACCGCACCGTCGGTGACGAAGAACATCACCGCGTAATAGGGGTTCAGCGCCCACAGGATATCGGGGTTCTGGATGATCTGGTTGAGGCCGAGCCCAGCGATGGTGATGAAATANACGATCATCACCGGCGCGAAGAGTGCCCCCACCTTGGCCGTACCCCGGCTCTGCAGCAGGAACAGGAAGATNAGCAGGACCAGCGCGATGGGGATCACGAGCGGGTCGAGCCCCGGATTGACCACGGTAAGCCCTTCGACCGCGGACAACACCGAAATCGCCGGCGTGATCATGCTGTCGCCGTAGAACAGCGAAGTCGCAAACACNCCGAGCAGGACGACCAGCCAGCCATAGCTCGACTTGCCGATATGGCGGCTGAGCAGTGCAACGAGCGCGAGGCTGCCGCCCTGCCCCTTGTTGTCCGCGCGCATCAANATNGTGACATACTGGATCGAGACGACGATCAGCATCGACCAGAAGATCAGGCTGACGACGCCCAGGACGTGCAGCCGGTCGATCGCAATATTCGCTGCCCCGGCGAAGGTTTCGCGAAAGGCGTATAANGGACTGGTGCCGATGTCGCCGAAGACCACGCCGACCGCGCCGACAGCCAGCGCCGTGCGCGAGCCGCTGTGGCGGTGGCCATGGCCGTCTTTCGACGGCACACCCTCGGGAACCGGGTCTTGCGCTAACGCAGTATCGTTCATGTGGGATCGGTTTCCGACAACATCGTGTCACTTGGCCTGTATGGCGAAGTTGCGGGCGTTAGCAGCATCGCTTCGCACCCGCAACAAGCCGTACAAGCGCTTGTTTAATCGGGACTTTGCACGGCGCCGCCTACCGGTCCGGCGGCAAGGATGGCTTCCAGCCTGTCGAGTCGGGCGGCCAGCGGGGCGCGCCACTCNGCCTGTTCGGGAGCGGATTGCAGCAATTCGCGCCACAGCTCCAGCGTCCGTCCGGGTTCACCGCCGCGCANAAAGGCGAGTCCGAGGAAATAGGTCGGTGCCGGATTGTCGGGTGCCACCGCCTCGGCCTGCGAATAGGCGTAAAGCGCCGCGGCTGTCAGCTGGCCATCGGCATGTTCGACCAAGGCATTGCCCAGCGCCAGCCAGGCTTCGCTGTCAGCGGGGTTTTCCGCGACGGCGTTGCGCAGGAAATTCGCCGCCTGTTCGTGCTGGCCGCGCCGGGTGAAAGCATCGGCGGTGACCACGAAGCGCGAGGGGAGCCGGCCTTCGGGATAGAATTCGCGCCGCGCCACGACCATCATTTCACCCGTCTGCGCGGTCTCGTCGACCACCGGGTCGGCAGGCGCGCCGGGCTGTCCCGGATTACCNTGCATGGCATAGCCGGCGAGGCCNAACAGCAGCGCCGAACCGAACAGCATCCACAGCGCGCGGGGNAGCTTGAGCAAATAGACCGCGAGCGCGAAGACCAGCGCGGCAAGCGCGATGATGGGAAGCCAGCTCATGCGCGTTTCCGGAACCGGCGCAGCAGGATCGCCCCCGCCACCGCNATCAGCAGCAGCGGGATGGCGAACAGCGGCCAGGTCGTGGCGCTGACTGCCGGCTTATAGCTGACATAATCGCCATAGCGCTGGATCAGCCAGCTGCGGATNTCGTCGGGGCTCTCTCCCGCCGCCACCCGGATGCGCACCTGGTGGCGCATGTCGCCGGCCATCGGCGCGTCGCTGTCCGCGATCGATTGCGACTGGCACTTGAGGCAGCGCAAGGTCTCCATCAGCTCCTGCGCCGCCGCTTCNTGGGCGGGATCTTCGAGCTGGCGATAGGCGAAGGGCGCGGGCGGCATGGTTTGCTGCGCCGCCAGCGGCATGGCGAACGCGAGGCAGAAAGCGGCAAGTGCGGGNCGCGTCATCGGGCCTTCTCCAGCTCGTCCAGCAGGATCGGCACGTCCCGTGCCCGGATATCGCCGATATGCTGGTAGCGGATGACNCCCTGNCCATCGATCACGAAGGTTTCAGGCACCCCCGAAGACCCGATCGCCAGCTGCACTTCGGACAGATCGTCGCGTCCGATATGGGTGTAGGGATTGCCATGCTGCGCGAGGAANCCGGCAACATCCTCGGGGCGGTCGCGAATGGCGATGCCTACTATCTTCGCTCCCTGCTGCTCGAGGCTTTCGAGCTGCGGCGCCTCGGCGATGCAGGGCAGGCACCAGCTGGCCCAGATATTGAGCAGCCGCGGCTCACCATCGGCAAAGGTGCCGCTCGTGACCCCTTCCACGCCGTCCATCGCCGGCGGAAGGTCGAAATAGGGCAGCGGCTGGCCGACCATCCCGCTCTGGACGAAATCGTCCTTCGGCTGGGTAAGCTGATAGGCTGCCAGGCCGACAAAGGCGGCAAAGGCGAACAGCGGAACCCACAGACGCCAGCTCATGCCAGTGCCTCCCGGTCGGCGCCGCCGTTCGGCGATGCGCGCGGCAAGGCGACGGTGGCGAAGGTCGGTCAGCACCCGGCCGATCAGCGCGAGCAATCCGCCCAGCGCGATCAGCAGGCCGCCGTACCAGATCAGCGTGACGAAGGGTTTCCACCANAGCCGCAGCTGCCAGCGACCGTCAGGCGACCGATCGCCGACCACGGCGTAGAGCTGGCCGTTCCAGCGTGTCGCCAGCGCGCTTTCGGTGGTCTGCTGNGGCGGNGCCCAGAAATTGCGCGACTGCGGNGTNAGCTCGCGCGCTTCGCCATCTCCATAGCGCGCGGAAAGACGGGCCTGGACCGCGGTCCAGTTCGGTCCGGCCACCGGTTCGACCCCTTCCAGGACGACGGTCCAAGGGCCCACGGTGGCGGTATCGCCCTGTTCGATCGCGGCGAGCCGTTCCTTGGTGAAGGCGCTTTCGCTGGCCATGCCGATCAGCGCGACCGCAATGCCGAAATGGGCGACGACCATGCCCCAGGTCGCCAGCGGTGTGCGTGCCAGGTTGCGCCCGCGCAACGGCAGCCAGCTGGCCACCGCCAGTCCGATCCCGAAAGCCAGNCCGAGCAGCGGCAGCAGACCGATTTCCGTCAGCAGGCTGGTCAGGACCAGNGCGGCCACCACCAGCGCCGCGGTCAGCGCCACTTCCTTGCCGATCCGGTCGATGCGATCCTCGCGCCAGCGCAGCAGCGGACCCACGGCCATTACCGCGAACATCGGAATGGCGAAGATTGCCCCCACCGGATTGAAATATGGCGGCCCCACCGACACGCGGACATCGAAGGCTTCGGTCAGCAGCGGGTACAGCGTGCCTAGCAGGACGATCGCCAGAATGGCACTGAGCATGACGTTGTTGAACACCAGCGCGCCCTCGCGGCTTGCCAGCGCAAACCGTTCGCCTTCGCTGATCGTGTTGGCGCGCAGGGCGAACAGCAGCAGCGCGCCGCCGATAAAGATGCCCAGCAAGACGAGGATGAACGTGCCGCGTTCGGGATCGACCGCGAAGGCATGGACGCTGGTCAGGATGCCCGACCGCACGAGGAAGGTCCCCACCATNCTCATCGAGAAGGCGACCACGCCCAGCATGATCGTCCATGTCCGCAAGGCGTCGCGGCTGGCGAGGACGCTGGCCGAATGCAGCAGCGCGGTGGCCGCCAGCCATGGCATGAGCGAGGCGTTCTCGACCGGGTCCCAGAACCACCAGCCNCCCCAGCCAAGCTCGTAATAGGCCCAATAGCTGCCNGCAGTGATNCCGATCGTCAGCATGATCCAGGCGGCCAGCACCCAGGGCCGCATNGCNCGCGCGAAATCGGGNGTTACCTGNCGGGTCAGCAACGCGCCCACCGCGAAGCTGAAAGCGACCGACAGGCCAACATAGCCGAGATAGAGCGTGGGCGGGTGGAAGGCGAGACCGATATCCTGCAGCAGGGGGTTGAGGCCCATTCCCTCTGCCGCGGGGACCGGTAGCCGCTCGAAGGGGTTCGAACTGAGCAGCAGAAAGGCATAGAAGCCGAGCGAGACAACGCCCTGCGCCGCGAGCGTTGCGTTCATCGTCCGCTCGGGCAGGCGCCGTTCGACCAGTGCGATCAGCGCCCCCGCCAGGCCCATCACCATGACCCACAGCAGCATCGAACCTTCGTGATTGCCCCAGGTGCCCGATAATTTGAANACCAGCGGCTTCAGCGAGTGCGAATTNGATGCCACCAGCTTGACCGACAGATCGGTGATGGCGAACAGCCAGACGAGCATGGCGAAGGAGAAGGTNACCAGCACGCCCTGGACGATCGCCGCGGGGCGGATCAGCGCGGCCAGTTCGNTCGCATTNCCGGCGCGCAGAGCCAGGAAACCAGCGCTCATCTGGAGCGCGGCAAGCGCGGCGGCAAGCCACAGGGCCGCAAGACCGAGTTCGGCGATCATTCGAGACCTACNGTGGTTTCTTCGGCCATTTCGGCAGCGCGGTGCTGCTCCATTTCCTGCAGCTCGCGCGGGACGTAGTTCTCGTCGTGCTTGGCCAGCAAATTATCCGCGATAAAGGTCCCGCCGGGACCGAGCCGCCCCTCNGCAACCACACCCGAACCNTCGACGAACAGATCGGGCGCAATACCGCTGAACCGGACAGGAACGCGCGCGCCATCGTTGCCCGTTACCGCGAATGTCAGCGTGACGCCGTCCGCCGCAGTCTGCAACGACCCCTCTTCGACCATGCCGCCGAGTCGCACCGCCTGGCCGGGTTCGGGCGGGTTTTCGAGCATCTGTTCGGGCAGGTAGAAATAGCTTGCCTGATTGCGCAGCGCATAAGCCGCCAGCAGTCCCGCCCCGATCAGCGCGACCAGCGCCAGGACGACAAGCACGAGCCGCTGNTGTTTGGGTTTCATCGCGCTCATTTCCTGCGGCTTTCATCACGGCGCTTCTCGGCGCGTTGCATATCGAACCAGGCCCAGGCGACCATGCCNAGCGTGCCGATGACACCCACCGCATAGGCCGCGACGACGAAGTCCCACTGGTCNAGCGCTTCACGCATCACACAGCCTCCATCGCGCGGCGGCGCAANCGGGCTTCCGCCTGGATATCGGCAAGCAAGGCGCGCATCCGGGCCAGCACGACACCGCCGAACAGCAGCGANAAGCCGATCACCGCGACCAGCAGGGGAATGAGGAATTCGGCATCGATCGCGCTCTTGCCAACGGTGATGCTGGGTGGCTGGTGCAGCGAATTCCACCATACCACGCTGCGGTTGATGATCGGGATATTGATTGCGCCCAGGAGCCCGAACAGCGCGGGAATGCGCGGTGACAGCCCTTCGCGCTGCGCGGCCTGCGCCAACGCGATATAGGCGGCATAGAGGAAAGCGAGCACCAGCATGCTGGTCAGCCGTCCGTCCCACACCCACCAGGTGCCCCAGGTCGGACGTCCCCAGATCGAACCGGTGGCCAGGCAGATGATCGTGAANGCGAGGCCCGGAAGCGCCGCGGCGCGTGCCGCCAGCGCGGCCAGTGGATGACGCCAGACNAGAAACGCNAGACTGGACAATGCAATCGCCATCCAGCCCCCCATTCCCAGCCANGCGGCAGGAACGTGCAGGAACAGTATGCGGACCGTTTCGCCCATCAACCGATCGGGCGGCACCTGGAACAGGCCCCAATACAGCGCCGCAGCACTCGTCAGGAGGCCGCCGATCAGCAGCGCCGGCGTAAGCCAGGCTGCAAGCGACAGGAACCGTTTGGGATTGGCGAAGCCATGCATTGAAATTTACCGTCCGGCACCGCTTTGGCAGCGCTCATCAGGCGTCGCAAGACCGCAGTTCAACGACCGATCAGTTCCTGCGCCATGCGGTCGGCAACCTGGTCGGGCGATACGCCGGTTTCGTCGCTCTGCCGCCAGATCTGNTCGAGCCGACCGGGGATCAGCGCGATACGCTTGCGCACTTCNTTGATGTCGCAAGGGGCATTGTCGCGGCGGCACAGATATTCGAGCGTTACCGAGATGATCCCGCCCGCGTTGATGACGTAATCGGGAGCGTAGAGAATACCGCGNTGCGCCANCATCGGCCCGTGTTCGGGCCGCTTGAGCTGGTTGTTCGCGCCGCCGGCCACGATCTGGCAATCGAGCCGCGCGATTCCTTCATCGTCGAGCACCGCGCCCAGCGCATTGGGGCTGAAGACATCGCAGGCGATCGACATCACCGCATCGGGAGCCGCGGTTTCGGCGCCGAGTTCGGCGGCCAATGCAGCCGCGCGGTCTTCGTGGATGTCGGACAGCGTCAGCCGGGCTCCATCCTTGGCCAGCAGCCGCGCTACCCCGCCGCCAACGCTGCCGGTGCCCTGCACCGCGACATGGACGCCAGCGACGCTATCCTTGCCCAGCTTGTGCTTGATCGCGGCCTTGATGCCCAGAAAGATGCCCAGCGCGGTAAACGGGCCCGGGTCACCCCCGGCAGCGCCCTCGCCTTCAACCGGAAGCCCCGAAACATGCTGGGTGCGCTGCGCGACGGCGGCCATGTCGGCTTCCGAGATGCCGACGTCTTCGGCCGTGACGTAGCGCCCGCCAAGCGCATCGACGGCATCGGCGAAGGCCGCGAGCAGTTCGGGAGACTTGGTCTTGTCCTTGTCCGCCAGGATGACGGCCTTGCCGCCGCCCATGGGCAGTCCGGCCATGGCGTTCTTGTAGCTCATGCCGCGCGACAGCCGCAGCGCATCGCGCATCGCATCGGCGGGATCGGCATAGTGCCAAAAGCGCGTGCCCCCGGCACCGGGGCCGAGATGCGTTGAATGCAGCGCGATAATCGCGGTCAGCCCGCTCTTGGCATCGCGCACCACATGAACCAGTTCATGGTCATCGAAATCCGCTTCGGTCCAGAAAGCCGTCATGCGTGCGCGCCCCATATGCTTAGGTGGACGGCTGGAAAACGGGCAAAATGGGGCGATCGACGGGGTTCGAACCCGCGACCTCCGGTACCACAAACCGGCGCTCTAACCAACTGAGCTACGATCGCCATATGCCCCCGGAACCGCCCGGGAAGGGGGCCTGATACGCATGCGGGTAACAGCGTCAAGCCGCCCTGCGCAACGGCGCGTGCCTGTTGCACAATGAAGTGCATATGGGAAGCGAAAATCGCAAGCCGGCGTCATACACGCAATTTTCTTTCGCGGTTGTGGTCGGGTCTTCGCGCGCTATCGTGTTACCCATGATCCGACCGGGCGAATCTTCAGCCGATACCCTGTTGAACCACCGCGGCATTCAGCGCGTGCCGAGCGATCGGATCGAGCTGTTCCAGTTGCGCGAGTTCATTGACGGCGACTTGCGAACCGAGCTGATCCGCCTGATCGAACAGGACCGCCGACCCTCGACGCTCGCCGATGCCGGCGAAGACCGGTATTTCCGGACCAGCGAAACCTGTGACCTCGACGCCGGCGAACCCTGCGTGCGTGCGCTCGAGGACAAACTCGCCGCGCTCAACGGCATCGATCCGGCGTATGGCGAACCGCTTCAGGGCCAGCGCTACGACGTCGGGCAGGAATTCAAGCCGCATTGCGACTATTTCAATCGCGGCGGAACGGACTGGGATAAATACTGTTCGGTCGCGGGGCAGCGCACCTGGACGTTCATGATCTATCTGAATGATGTCGAGGCAGGCGGTGCAACGCGGTTCAGGGTCATCGGCAAGACCTTCCAGCCCGAAGCGGGAAAGCTGCTATGCTGGAACAACCGCCGCCCTGACGGGACCGAAAACCCGGCCACGCTGCATCACGGCATGAAAGTCCGCAAAGGGCGCAAATACGTGATCACCAAATGGTACCGCGAGAAGCCCTGGGGCTGGTAAGCGAGCCCCGCGCAGAGTGTGGCGCAAACGCAAAAGGGCGGCCCCGCGGGACCGCCCTTGCATAAGCCTTGTGGCTCGCTGCGCTCAGTTCTTCTTGAGCGACAGACCGCCGAAGCGCTTGTTGAAGGCTGCGACACGGCCGCCTTCCTGAAGCTGCTTGGTGCCACCGGTCCAGGCCGGGTGGCTGGTCGGATCGATTTCGAGCGCCAGCGTATCGCCTTCGCTGCCCCAGGTGGAGCGCGTCTGGAATTCGGTACCATCGGTCATCTTGACCGTGATCATGTGGTAATCGGGGTGACCTTCGGCCTTCATGATTTGCGTCCTTTGAGCTTCGGAGCGGTTCCGACCGATCCAGCTGTTTGTGGGAAAGGCGCGCGCCTAATCGGATTCCCTGCCAAAAGCAAGCCCGATCACGCGGCGCCGCTTGCGCCGTTCAAGCCGCGAAGGATTGCCCGTAGGCACTCCCGCAGCCGGATGCGGATCAGTCCGCCGGAGCGTCGGCGATCATGGCGGTGAACTGGACTTCGCAGGTCACCTTGCCGTCAACCGAAGCTTCGCCCGCGAACTTGCAGACCCGCGCGCGTTTCTGAACGAAACTGGCCTTGAGGTCGAGCAGGACGCCGGGCGTCACCGGGCTGCGGAACTTGGCGTTTTCAATCGCCATGAAATAGACCAGCTTGCCCGACCCGGCGAGCCCGAGGCTGTCGACTGCGAGCACGCCGGCGGCCTGTGCCAGCGCTTCGATCTGCAACACACCGGGCATGATCGGCGCGCCGGGGAAATGCCCCTGGAAGAAGTCCTCGTTGAAGCTGACCGCCTTCACCGCATGGATCCGCTCGTCGGGCACGAGCTCCTTCACACGGTCGACAAGCAGCAGGGGATAGCGATGCGGCAAGCGCTTCAGCACCTCGACGACGTCGAAACCCGTATCGCTCATCACCCTGCTCCTTCGTTCAGGCTCAGCGGCCGGCCGGCTGCGCAGCGGGCTGCTGCTGCTGCGCCTGTTGCTGGGCGGCCTGCTGCTGCGCGACATTCATCAGGACCTGCGAGACGGTCTGCTGCGCGGCGAGAGAATCCTGGCGCGGGCGCCAGCCTTCGGGGGGCGTGATCTGGACGGTCGGCACGCGCTGGTCGAGCACGGCGACCAGATCGTCGGTCACGTTGACCGCTTCGGGGGCCCACTGGATCGCATCGGGGGTGAGCAGCAGCTGGATGTTCTTCTGCTGGACCACCTGCTGGCGGACGTTCTGGTAGTCGTTGATCAGCTGTTCAATGGCATAGGTCTGCGCCAGCACGATCGGCTGCGAAGCCTGGCCAAGCTGCTGTTCCTTCTGCTGGATCTGCTGGACCACGCCGGGGTTCGCCTGCAGTTCGGCCTGGCTCAGCTGGCCATTGCTGTCGGTGTCGAGGCTCTGCTGCAGCGTCTGCATTTCCTGGCGGAGCGTGCGGATCTGGCCGATCTGCGCGGCGAATTGCTGGTCGATCTGCTGATAGGCAGCGATCCGCGCCTGGCTGCGCACGATCACCGCTTCGGGGCTGCTGGTGGCGATGCCGGCCACCTGGGCTGCGGCGGGGGTGGCGATGGCCGCGGTGCCCGCGAGTGCGGCTGCGGCGATGGTCTTGGTGAAAAGTTTCATCAGAATTGCGTTCCTACGTTGAAGGAGAAGGTTTTGGTGTCGTCACCGACCTGCTTCTTGAGCACGCGAGACACGTCGATCCGGAACGGACCGAAGGGCGAGTTCCAGTTCACGCCTACACCGACCGAGATACGCGGCGCCGGGCTGTCACCGACGAAGACTTCCTTGAAGAAGGTCCCGGGAATGACGTTGCGTTCATTCTCGGTACCGTCGGGAGCAAAACGGTTGGTCACCGCCTGGATGATGTCATTGCCCTGGTCGTCGACACCGGGCTGGAGATACAACAGATTGCCATTGCCGTCGGTGGCCTGCAGGCCGTTGGGATAATCCTGCAGCACCGGCTGGGTCACGCTGAACAGCGAACCCACGTCGAGGAAGATCGACGGGCGCAGGCCCATTTCGCGGGCCCCGCTGCCGAGCGGGATTTCGAGTTCGGCACGGCCGAGGTAATAGGCCTTGCCGCCCAGCGCATCGTCGACGCGCTGGTCGCTGGCGAGCGCTTCTTCGATCGTCTGCGGGACCAGCGGCGTCGCATCGTCGCCATCGTCGTTGAGGTACTGCAGGCGAACGATGCGGGGGCCGACACCGCGAATGTCGAAGCCGCGCATCTGCGGTTCACCGAGGAAATAGCGGTCGGTCAGGCGGACATCGTCCTGCCCGGCGACCGAATTGTCCTCGAGGCTGCGGATCCAGCCGCCTTCGCCGGTTACCGAGAAGATGAACCCGGCACCGACCGGCCAGTATTTCGCGGCACGCGCACGCGACCGGACATATTTCACGTCGCCGCCCAGACCGGCGAATTCGGTGGTCCAGCTAACGGTTTCGCCGCGCGATGGGCGCAAGCGGCTATTGAGCGTGTCGTAATTGAACGTCAGACCGACGATCGAGCTCGTGCGCTCGCCGATTGCTTCGCAGAGATAGCGGCTGGCAAGGATCGGATCGCAGGTGGCGATGCCGTCCCCATCGCGGTCGGAGAAATACAGCCCTTCGTCGAGCGACACATCGTCGTAATTGAAGGTGTAGCTGCCGATCGCCGACACATACTCGGTCAGCGGAACGCCGGCACGCACCTGCAGACCGGTGGTCGACTGTTCGAAGGTGGTGTTGCGTTCGTTGTTGCGGAAGTTGAAGCTGTTGGTGTCGCGGCGATAGATATCGACCCCGGCAGAGATGTTCCGATCGAAGACATAGGGCTCCGAAAAGCTCACCTGCGCCGATTTCGAGTAGCGCGAATAATTGAGGCTCAACCCCACGGTCTGGCCGCGCCCGCGGAAATTGCGCTGGCGGATCGAGCCGGCCAGGATGAAGCTTTCGAGGCTGGAGAAGCCNGCCGACAGCTGCAGTTCGCCGGTCGCCTGTTCCTCGACATTGGCTTCGAGCACGATCCGGTCGGGCGCGCTGCCCTCGACCTGGTTGATCTCGAAGTTTTCCTGGAAATAGCCCAGCGAATTGATGCGCGCGGTCGACCGCGCGACNGACAGCGAATTGAAGGCATCGCCTTCGGCCAGACGGAATTCGCGGCGGATCACCTTGTCCTGCGTCAGCGTGTTGCCGTTCACGTCGATCCGNTCGACATAGACACGCGGCGCCTCGCGCAGGACGAAGCTCACGTCCATCGTCAGGCTGTCCTGGTTGCGGCTGAATTCGGGCGCGACATCGGCAAAGGCGTAGCCGAACGTGCCGGCCAGCTCGCTCAGCTGCTCGACCGTGTCCTCGACCTGCTTGGCGTCGTACCAGTCGCCGCCCTGCATCGGCAGGCGGGCGGTCATCGAGGCGTCGTCGAAATCGCGGATCTGCGATTCGACATCGACTTCGCCGAATTTGTAGCGCTCGCCTTCCTCGACCACGTAGGTGATGATGAAATCGCGCTTGTCGGGCGTCAGTTCGGCCACNGCCGAGACCACGCGGAAATCCGCATAGCCTTCGGTGAGGTAGAACTGGCGCAGCTTCTGCTGGTCGAACGCCAGGCGATCGGGATCGTAGCTGGTGTTGGAGCTGAAGAAGCTGGTCAGCCGCGCCTGCTTGGTCAGCATTTCGCCGCGCAGCTCNCCATCGGAAAACGCATCATTGCCGATGATATTGATCTGGCGGACCTTGGACTTGGGCCCTTCGCTGATCTCGAAGACGATATCGACGCGGTTCTGCGACAGCTGCACCATCTTCGGTTCGACCGTGGCGGCGAAGCGTCCCTGCCGCTTGTACAGCTCGATGATGCGGGCAACGTCGGCGCGAACCTTCGAACGCGTGAATATCTGCCGCGGCGAAAGCCGGATTTCGGGCAGGATCTTGTCGTTCTTGATCCGCTTGTTGCCCTCGAGGATGATCCGGTTGATGACCGGGTTCTCGACGATGGTGATGACGACATTGCCGTCGCGGTTGACGACGCTGGCGTTCGAGAACAGCTCGGTTGCGTAGAGGTCCTTGAGAACCGCGTCGCCCGCNGCCTGCGTCCACGTGTCGCCCGGACGAAGCTTGATATAGGACAGGATCGTCTGCGGCTCGAGCCGCTGCGCACCGCTTACCGCGATGGTGCGAACCACATCGGCTTGCACCGCTGCGGCAGGCGCAGCCTCGGTCGCGGTTTCTTCCTGTGCGAAAGCGGCGACCGGAACACCGGCGAGCATGGTACTGGCCAAGAGGCCCACCGCCAGCCGTGTGGCGGAATTCCTGCGTCGCGAGGCGGCAAAAGCAAAATCAGTCATCGACAAGGAGTTTCCCGTCCTCGTTATACATACAACGTACCCGGCTGGTGGCGCCCCGATCCGGCAGAGGGTCGCAGCATGCGGGACGACCCTGCCGTCCCCTGCCCCAAGCGCCTGCGCCGATCAAGCTTTGCCACCGTATATCGCCGGTTTCCCGCTCCCTTTCCCCGGCTAATTCCCGAAAACGGGCAAGCTTACGAGGTCGTTGATCGTGACGAACACCATCAGCATGAGCACGAGGGCCACGCCGGCGCGGTACGCCACTTCGGTTCCACGCGGACCCACCGGCTTCCGACGGACAGCTTCTGCCGCGTAGAAAGCCAGGTGCCCGCCGTCGAGCGCCGGGATTGGCAGCAGGTTGATGAATGCCAAGTTAAGCGAAATGAGTGCGGCGAAATTGATGAATGCCATGGCGCCCAGGCTCAGCTGTTCGCCCGAAAACTTGGCAATCTTGACCGGCCCGCCCAGTTCCTGGACCGAGCGTTCGCCGGTGAAAATCTGGCCGATCCCGGTGNCCATCATGTCGATGATACCGAGCGAGTGNTCGACCGCCAGACCGAGCGAGGCGATCATGCCCTGCGGTTCGAAATCGAAAGACGATGCGCCCGACGCGATCCCGATCAGACCGACTTTCGAGACGTTGCCGAAGCGGTCTTCCATCTCGACGCTGCGCACGGGCACCGCGAAGGTGCGTTCTGCCCCGTCACGGTCCACCGTGATGTCGAGCGTGCGGCCGGGGTAAAGCAGGATCGAATCCTGCACGTCGCGGAAATCCTCCATCCGCTCGCCCTCGACCGCAACGATCCGGTCGCCGATTTCAATTCCCGCGGCCCGCGCCGGCGAGACCTCGGCAAATTCGGCCACCGTCATCTGCTGCGCCGCATCGGCGGGAACCGGCTTGCCGTAAAGGGCGAAGAAGCCGGCGAAAATCGCCAGGGTCAGCAGGATATTTGTGGCTGGGCCAGCAAACACGATCAGCGCGCGTTTCCACAGCGCCGCATGATGGAAACTTCCGATCCGGTCCTCGTCGCTTGCCAGCGCAGCGGCATCGGCATCGGGAATGCTCGCGGGGTTCATATCGCCCTTGAACTGGACATAGCCGCCCAGCGGCAGCGCGCTGAGTTTCCAGCGCGTCCCGCGCCGGTCGGTGAAGCCCGCGATTTCCTTGCCGAAGCCGACCGAGAACGCCTCGGCATGGACACCGAACCAGCGCCCGACGAGGTAATGGCCCAGCTCGTGGATCGTGATCAGCGGCCCGAGCAACAGCGGGAAACCGAGCACGTAATACAGCCAGAGAGGAAGGTTCAATTCCACGGGTCAGGCAGGCTCCAATATGCGCGTCGCGCGACTGCGGGCATCCTCGTCCACCCGCAGCACATCTTCGAGCGTGCGGGGAGCTTCGGGCAATTCGCCTTGGTTGAGGACATCCTCCACCACTACGGCAATCCGGCTGAACGCAATCTTACGGTCGAGGAAGGCAGCCACGGCAATCTCGTTGGCTGCATTCAGCACCGCTGGCGCGGCTCCGCCCGCCTCCGCCGCCTCACGCGCGAGACGCGTGGCCGGAAAACGCGTTTCGTCCGGGGCGAAGAAGGACATCTCGCCGATTGCGGGCAGGTCGAGCGGTGCCATCGGCGTATCCATCCGCGCGGGCCAGGCGAGGCACGAGGCGATCGGCACACGCATGTCCGACGGTCCGAGCTGCGCCAATGTCGAGCCGTCGCGGTATTCAACCATCGAATGGATCACGCTCTGCGGGTGCACCACGATACGGATGCGATCGAGCCCGACAGGAAACAGGTGATGCGCCTCGATCAGTTCGAGGCCCTTGTTGAACATCGTCGCGCTGTCGACGCTGATCTTGGCGCCCATGTCCCAGTTGGGATGCGCGATCGCCTGTTCGGGCGTGACCGCGGAAAGGTCATCCACCGTTCGCAGCGGGCCGCCACTGGCCGTGAGCGTGATCGACCGGACATCCTCGATCCTGCCGCCGGCGAGGCACTGGAAGATCGCATTGTGTTCGCTGTCCACCGGCAACAGCGTTGCCCCGTGGCGGGCGACTGCGGCGGTCATCACTTCGCCCGCGGAAACCAGCGCTTCCTTGTTGGCCAGCGCGATTGTCCCGCCCTGTTCGATGGCAGCCATGACCGGCCCGAGACCGGCGCAGCCGACGATCGCAGCCACGGTCATGTCGACCGGGCGCGAGGCCGCTTCGCACAGGGCACCCCGCCCCGCGGCCGCTTCGATCCCGCTTCCGGCCAGCGCATCGCGCAGCTCGCCGAGCCGGCTTTCGTCCGCCACCACCGCAACCTGCGCACCGAATTCGCGCGCCGAGGCTGCCAGGGCCGCGACGTTGCTGTTGGCCGTAAGCGCGACCACGTTCCACTCGGCCGGATTGCGGCGAACGAGATCAAGCGTCTGTTCGCCCACCGAGCCAGTGGCGCCGAGGATCGATATCGAACGCATCAGCGTGCCGCCCCGAGCAGGATACCGGCCAGCAGCACGACGGGGATCATCCCGTCCGTCCGGTCGAATACGCCGCCATGACCGGGGATCAGCCTGGAACTGTCCTTCACTCCGGCCTTGCGCTTGAGCCAGCTCTGCAGGAAATCGCCCGCCTGAGCGACGACGGCAACCGCCGCGCCCAAGCCCAGGATCTGGCCCGCTTCGGAGAGGTCGAAGAACATCGTCGTCTCGCCCGCAACGCTGCGCGCCACAACGTAGATCCAACCCGCAATCCAGACGGTCGCACCGACGATTCCGCCAAGCAGCCCCGCCCAGGTTTTCGACGGGCTGATTGCCGGCGCGATCTTCGGACCGCCCAGCGTGCGTCCGAAGAGATAGGCAAAACTGTCCACGAAAATGACCGCGCCGATCACCCCGACGACAATCGGCAGCGGGAAACGCGACAGCATGTAGCCGGCAACGCCAATGTAGATCGTGCCGGCAAGGATGCCCGCCAGGCGATAGGATATATTGGGTGTCGCCTTGACGACGAGCAGGACGAACTCGACCAGCGTGGCCAGAACCACGGCCAGCACGAACCAGCCGAACCACGGTTCGCCCGCGACCAGCGCGCCCGCTGACAGCGCAATCATCACCAGCGCGGAAACGATCCGTACCGGCAAATCGGCATTCTTGCGCGCGGCTACGCCCGCTCCAGTTTCAGCGTCCACCAAATCGCCTCTCCCTCTCCGCGAACTCGGCCAGCGCCCCGGTTAGGTGGTCCGGGGTGAAATCCGGCCATAGCACATCGAGGAAGAGCATTTCCGCGTATGCTGCCTGCCACAAGAGGAAATTCGACAACCGCACTTCGCCGCTGGTCCGGATCAGCAGGTCGAGCGGCGGCAGGTCAGCGCTGAACAGATGGCGTTCGATCGATTTCTGCGAGATTTCGCCTTCGGCCGCCGCCTTGCGCGCGGCCTGCGTGATTTCCGCATGCGCGCCGTAATTGAGCGCGACTGCCAGCGTGCGCGATCCTTGCGCCGTCTGCGCCAACGCATCCTCGAGCATCTCGACGATGTCCGGTGCCAGCGAACGCCAATCGCCGAGGATATGCAGCCTGACGTCGTTGGCGATGAATTCGGGCAGGTCCGATTTGATGAACTTGCGCATCAGGTTCATCAGATCGTCAACCTCTTCCTCGGGCCGCTTCCAGTTCTCCGAACTGAAGGCATAGAGCGTGAGGCATTCGACCGGCGTATCCTTCAGGCTGCGCACCAGTTCGCGCACGGCCTCCACGCCCTTCCTGTGCCCCATTGCGCGGGGCAGGTGCCGGCGTTTGGCCCAGCGGCCGTTGCCGTCCATGATGATGGCAACGTGCCGCGCAGCTTTGTCAGGGGTGGTCACGAGTTCGTCCGATAGTGGCGGGCGCTNCAGGCGTGCGCGCGCGAACCGAAGGTCCGGCATCGCCCGCAGCGAACACAGATGCGGCGCGGGCCGCTCACTGCGTGAGGATTTCCTTTTCCTTCTGCGCGGCGACCGTATCGCATTCGGCGACATATTTGTCGGTCAGCTTCTGCACTTCGTCCTCGCCGCGCTTGCGCTCGTCTTCGGAAATTTCCTTCTTCTTTTCGTCTTCCTTGAGCGCTTCCATGCCATCGCGGCGCACATTGCGGATCGCGATCTTGGCCTGTTCGGCATATTGGCCTGCCAGCTTCGCCAGCTCCTTGCGACGTTCCTGCGTCAGGTCGGGCATCGGCAGGCGGACGTTCTGCCCGTCGATCATCGGATTGAGACCGAGGTTGGCCTTGGCGATACCCTTTTCGACAGCGGTGACATTGGCCTTGTCCCACACCTGCACGCTGAGCATGCGGGGTTCGGGCGCGCTTACCGTGGCGACTTGGTTGAGCGGCATCATCGAGCCGTAGACCTCGACCATCACGGGATCGAGCAGGCTGGTGTTGGCGCGACCCGTGCGCAATCCGCCAAGATCGCTCTTCAGGCTCTCGACCGCGCCGTTCATACGGCGTTCGATATCGGCTTTGTCATACTTGGCCATGGCGGCTTCCTCTGTCTTTTCGTTCAGTTCCTGACGATCGTCTGCACGCCCTGACCGCTCAGCACGCGGGCCAGATTGCCTTTCTCGCGGATCGAGAAAACGACGATCGGAATATTGTTGTCGCGGCACAATGCAACCGCGCTGGCATCCATGACCTTGAGATCATCGGCCAACACCTTGCCGTAACTTACGGTATCGAAACGCTTGGCGCCGGCATTCTTCTTCGGGTCGCTGTCGTAGACACCATCGACGCTGGTGCCCTTGAGCAGCGCATCGCAATTCATTTCCGCGGCACGCAGGGCTGCGCCGCTATCGGTGGTGAAGTAAGGCGCGCCCACGCCGGCCGCGAAAATGACGATACGGCCCTTTTCGAGATGCCGCTCCGCGCGGCGCCGGATCACCGGTTCGCAGACCTGGTCCATCTGCACCGCGCTCTGCACCCGGGTCTGCACGCCGAGCTGTTCGAGCGCGCTCTGCATGGCCAGCGCATTCATCACCGTGGCGAGCATGCCCATGTAGTCGGCCTGCGCGCGGTCCATCCCCTGCGCCGCGCCCGCCATACCCCGAAAGATGTTGCCACCGCCGATGACCAGGCAGATCTCGAGCCCGGTCTCCTTGGCTGTTTTCACTTCTCGCGCCAGTTCCATCACGAATGCCGGATCGATGCCGAACTGCTGATCGCCCATCAGCACTTCACCCGAAAGTTTCAGGAGGACACGTTTCATCGTCGAAAGGGGCATGGATTCTCGCTCGGCAGAAGTTGGCGCGGCTTTAGAGCGCATGAAGGGCGCTGCCAAGTGCGCGGGAGGTTTTGGAACACCAATGGGATAGGCGGCCTTCCGGCCAGCGCGTGATTTGGCGCAGCGCTCCACGCGGGTTGCTTGCGCAGAATCACCGTCGCCCAATGGAAAGCGGCCGCCGAACCGAAGCCCGACGACCGCCCCCGAATACGGGTATTTCCTAGTAAGCGCAGGAAAAGGCTTTGTTCCAGCCTCTTACTGCGGCTCATGCACAGAATTATCCGGCTGCTGCAGCCGCAACTTCCGCGGCGAAGTCGGATTCTTCCTTCTCGATGCCTTCGCCCAGCTGGAAGCGGACATAGTCCACCAGCTCGACCTTGGCGCCGACGTCCTTGCCGGCCTGCTCGACGACCTGCGCGATGGGGGTCTTGTTGTCCATCACGAAGACCTGGCTGAGCAGCGCGTTTTCCTTGGCGTACTTGCCGATCGCGCCTTCGACCATCTTTTCCTGGACGGCTTCGGGCTTGCCGCTTTCGGCAGCCTTTTCCTTGGCGATCGCGCGTTCGCGTTCGATCACTTCGGCGTCGAGGCCGTCAGCGGTCAGCGCCTGCGGGAAAGCGGCGGCGATGTGCATGGCCAGCTTCTTGCCCAGTTCCTCGAGCTTGGCGGCGTCGCCTTCGCTCTCGAGCGCGACGAGCACGCCGATCTTGCCGAGGTCGGGCGCCACAGCGTTGTGCATGTAGGGCACGATCACGCCATTGGTGACCGAAACGGTCTTCATCCGGCGGACCTGCTGGTTCTCGCCGATGGTCGCGACATTGTTCGTCAGCTTGTCGGCAACGCTGCCGCCATCGGGATAGTCAGCNGCCTTGAGCGCTTCGACATCGTCGGCCGAGGCTTTGAGCGCGACCTGCGTGGTCTTGCGGACGAAGTCCTGGAACTGGTCGTTCTTCGCGACGAAGTCGGTTTCCGAGTTCACTTCGACGGCAACGCCCTTGGTGCCTTCGACGGCAACGCCGACGAGACCTTCGGCAGCGGTCCGGCTCGACTTCTTCTGGGCAGTGGCGAGACCCTTGGCGCGCAGCGCGTCGACTGCGGCTTCGATATCGCCGTCCGCAGCTTCGAGAGCCTTCTTGGCGTCCATCATGCCTGCGCCGGTCTTTTCGCGCAGAGCCTTTACGTCAGCAGCAGTGAATGCAGCCATGGTGTTTTCCTTCTCGATATGATGTGCGGGCACCGGGCCAGCTAGGGAGCGGCCCGGCGCGTAACTCCGCTATATGACGGGCGCATGATGGCGCCCGTCAATGGAGGGCTCAGGCCCCGACGGTTTCCTCGGGCGGATTTTCCATCGCGCCGACATCGGCACCCGAATCCTGCACGCCGTCTCCCTTGCCGCTCTTGGCCGCATTGGCGACCGCTTCGCAGTAGAGGCGGATGGCGCGGGCAGCGTCGTCATTGCCCGGGATCGGGAAGGCGATGCCCTCGGGGTCGACATTGGTGTCGAGCACGGCAACCACGGGGATGCCGAGAACGTTGGCTTCCTTGATCGCCAGATCTTCCATGTTGGCGTCGATCACGAACATCACGTCGGGAATACCGCCCATGTCGCGGATGCCGCCCAGCGAAAGTTCGAGCTTGTCCCGCTTGCGGGTCAGGTCGAGGACTTCCTTCTTGGTCAGACCGGCAGTGTCGCCCGACAGGCGTTCGTCAAGCGACTTGAGATACTTGATGCGTTCGCTGATCGTCTTCCAGTTGGTCAGCATGCCGCCGAGCCAGCGATGGTTGACGAAGTGCTGGCCCGAAGCGAGCGCGGCTTCGCGGATCGCGTCCTGCGCCTGGCGCTTGGTCCCGACGAACAGCACTTTGCCGCCCGAACGGGCCGTCTGCTGGACGAAGTCGAGCGCGCGCGCGAAGAGCGGCACGGTCTGCGACAGGTCGATGATGTGGATGCCGTTGCGCGCGCCGAAGATGTACGGCTTCATGCGCGGGTTCCAGCGGTGGGTCTGGTGGCCGAAATGCGATCCGGCCTCGATCAGTTCCTGCATCGTGACGGTAGGAGCCGCCATAGTAGAATTCCTTTCCGGTTATGCCTCTGGAAAGCTGGAACCCGAATGCGGTCATGTCCCGCGGCGGGCACCGGTATGTGCGCCTTCCATGTGGATTTGCCCGCAGCGCAACGACCGGGAATCGCCCGAATGCGTTGCAGACCGCGCGCCCTTAGCGCTGCGGCCGGACAAAATCCAGCATCAATTCCGGATGGGAAACGGAATTTACGCGTCAGTTACCGCTTGACAGATCAGAACAAAAAGAGAACAAATGTTCCAGCAACGGGACGGCCGCGTTGCAGTGCTGGTTTTCCACACGGCTGGGCCCGGTCTGTCAACAGGTTTGTCGACAGGCATCTAGGGAGATTTAGAGATGTTCGCACTGGTCCTGCTCACGTTGTTTGCCGCCATGACCGCGGCGACCNCAGCCGTTCTGGCCGACAGCGCGCTGCGCTGGTGGTCGGCNTTTTCAANNCTGCGCCGCGAACTCCCTGGCCAGGCGGACGGCGCCCTTCCCGCGCTGCGTCCGACCNCCGGCGCAGCGCGTCCCGCATTGCNCCGCCCTGCTGCNCTGCGGACAGCGAACCGCGGGATCAGCCGCGCCGCTTGAAACGGGCGTAGCGCANTAGCGAATAGGGTAGCAGCAGCAGGTANCCGGCACAGATCGCGCTGAGCGTCCACCATGGCTCGACCAGCAGTGCGGCGAACAGGAGACCCACGAAAGCCAGCACCTCGAGCCTGATTCCCCTCCGCGGGCGCAGCGAGGTCCAGCTGGGGGTNGCGATGTTGGAGATCATGAGAACGGCTATCGTGGCCAGCCATATGCCGACCAGAATGGGATTGCGCAGCTCTTCCATTCCCGTNGCCATCCACAGATAGAACGGCGCGAAGGCGAGACCCGCCCCGATCGGCGCGGGCACGCCGGTGAGGAAGCCGAGCGATTTATGCGGCTGGTCCTCCACATCGATCTGCGCATTGAACCGCGCGAGGCGCAGCGCACAGCAGATCGCGAAAGCGAGCGCGGCAAACCAGCCGAGCCGCGGCTCCGCCGACAGCGACCACAGGAAGATTATGATTGCGGGCGCGGTGCCGAAGCTGAGCGAATCGGCCAGGCTGTCAAGCTCGGCCCCGAAGCGCGACTGCGCCTTCAGCGCACGCGCGACCCGGCCATCAATTCCGTCGAGCACGCCGGCAAGGATGACGGCGACGACCGCGGCACCCCAGTTCTCGTCAATCGCGAAGCGGATGCCGGTCAGTCCGGAACACAGCGCGGCGGCGGTAACCGCATTGGGGATCATCGCGCGCAAGGTCAGCGCGCGCGTGTGGATCTCGGCGGGCGGTTCGTCCTCGGTCGCTTTCGGCCCCAGGCGGACAGCCTTATCGTGTTCGGTCATTGTGCTACACCCTCAAGCAATTGCTGCGATCCGATTTCGGCCAGCACGGTTTCACCTGCGACGACTTTCTGGCCCAGCAGGACCTTGGGATCGGTTCCGGCAGGAAGATAGACATCGACCCGGCTGCCGAAGCGGATCAGCCCGATCCGCTGCCCCACGCCGACCGTGTCTCCGGGCTTGACGAAGGGTACGATCCGCCGTGCGATCAGGCCCGCAATTTGCGTGAAGCCGATCTTCAGCCCATCGGTCCTCTCGATCAGCAAGTGCTGCCGTTCGTTCTGCTCGCTCGCCTTGTCGAGACCCGCGTCGAAGAACTCGCCGGGGATATAGACCACCCGGCGAACCGTGCCCGCGATCGGTGCCCGGTTGATATGCACGTCGAAGACCGACATGAAAATCGAAATGCGTGTCACCTGCCCCGGGGTAAGCCCGGAATGGCCGGTGCCGTCGTCGACCATCATTTCCTCGGGCGGGTCGACCTGCGCGATCAGCGAAACGAGCCCGTCGGCGGGGGACAGGATCACCCGGTCATCCTGCGGCACCACGCGCTCGGGATCGCGAAAGAAGGCGAAGACTCCGAGCGAGAGGAGCAGGAGCGGCCAGCCGATGATCTCCCAGTCGAAACCGATCAGGAACACGAGGCTCACGAGCACCGCGACCGCGCCGAACTTGCGTCCTTCGGGATGAATCGGCGGCCATGACCAGCGCACGTCGCCGCGGCCACGATTGTCGAGAAGATCACCTGCCATCGCAAACACCTAGGGCCTGGGCCCCACGGTCACAAGGTGTCATCCCACCTTGCGCACGAACACCGCCCCCGCCGAGTATCCGGCGCCGAAGCTGCAGATCAGCCCCGTATCGCCGGCCGACAGATCTTCGTGGTGCTTGTGAAAGGCAATGATCGACCCGGCGCTGGAAGTGTTGGCATAGGTATCGAGCACCGTAGGGCTTTCGTCCGCACTGGCTTCGTGCCCCAGCACCCGCTGCGCGATCAGCCGGTTCATGCCCGCATTGGCCTGATGCAGCCATAGCCGGCGCAGCGCCTGCGGATCGATGCCAAGTCGCTCCGCTTCGGTCACGATCATTTCGGCGACCATCGGCACGACTTCCTTGAAGACCTTGCGGCCTTCCTGGACGAACAGCTTGTCCGGCCTCCCCTCGCCTTCGGGTGAAGCGCGGTTGAGGAAGCCGAAATTGTTGCGGATGTTGTTCGAGAATACGGTCTTGAGCCGCGTACCGAGGATATCCCAATGCCCTGCCGGGGCCATTTCGGCGTCCTCGACAAGGACGGCGGTCGCCACATCGCCGAAGATGAAGTGGCTGTCGCGATCGCGCCAGTTGAGGTGGCCGCTGGTGACTTCGGGACTGACCACCAGCACGCTGCGCGCATTGCCCGCGCGGATGTAATCGGCAGCGGTCTGGATGCCGAAGGTCGCGGACGAGCATGCGACATTCATGTCGAAGGCGAAACCGTCGATCCCCAGCTCCTGCTGGATCTCGATCGCCATCGCCGGATAGGCGCGCTCCATGTTGGACGCCGCGCACAGCACAGCGTCGACATCGGCCACATCGCGGCCTGCCCGCTCGAGCGCATCGCGCGCCGCCTTGACGCCGATCTCCGCCATCACCGAAGGTTCGTCGTTCGACCGTTCGCGCATCCGCGGCGCCATGGTTTCCGGGTCGAGGATCGGCGCCTTGGTCATCACGTGGCGCGCCTTGATCCCGCTCGCCTTTTCGATGAACTCTACCGAACTGGGCTGCAGTTCCGCGACTTCGCCCGCCGCAATCGCCTGCGCATTGTCGGCATTGAATATCTCGACGTAGCGATTGTAGCTTTCGACGAGTTCTTCATTGGTTATGGTTTCGCCGGGCGTGAACAGCCCGGTGGAGGAGATGACCGCGCGCCCGGCCGAATTCTGGTTCTGGCTCATTGCGGCTGGTTAGTCTCGCTCAGATTTTCTCGCAACCGTCTAACCGGCCCCGCCCTGCCGTCCGGCCGCTGCACCGCGAGACGCCGCAGGCCAGACCGATGCCCCCCCCCTTGGCAATAACACGGCGACTCGATACCGCAGCCGCATGCCCGAACTGTCCCTCAGCCGTCCGACCAGCTTCTGCGATGCCTGCGCGATCCGCAATCGCGCGATTTGTGCCGATCTCGATGATCGCGAGATCGGCCTGCTCAACGGCATTGGCCGGCGGCGCCATTTGGTCGCGGGCGAGCANCTGATGTGGGAAGGCGACGAGGCCGTGCTGGTGGCCAACGTCATCGAAGGCATGCTCAANCTCTCGACGCATCTGTCCGATGGCAAGGAACAGATCCTCGGGCTCGTCTATCCCTCGGATTTCCTCGGCCGGCCTTTCGGCGAAACCTCGCCCTATGGAGTCGAGGCGCTGACCGACACGGTCATCTGCGTCTTCGAACGGAAGGATTTCGAACGCTTCGCCAGGGATCACCCCCGGCTCGAACACAAATTGCTCGAACGAACGCTGACCGAACTCGATCGCAGCCGGCGCTGGATGTTGCTGCTGGGGCGGATGACTGCCGAACAGAAGGTCGCCAGCTTNCTCCTGGAGATCGGCGAACGGCTGGGCAACGCCAAAGCCCGCGCAGGCACCCACGTCCCGCTGCCGCTTTCTCGGCAGCAGATCGCCGATGTGCTGGGCCTGACCATCGAAACGGTGAGCCGGCAACTGACCCGGCTGCGCAATGCGGGCGTCATCGACCTGCCCTCGCGCCGCGAAATCGTCCTGCAGGATCTACCCGACCTCGAGGCGCGCGCGAGCTGACCGCCGAGCCCCGCGGGCCGGTTTGTCATTTAGTAGAGGGTGGCGGTGGTGGACAGGGCTGGATTCGAACCAGCGTACGCTTGCGCGGGCAGATTTACAGTCTGCTGCCTTTAACCACTCGGCCACCTGTCCACACGGGCCATTTCACTGAGGAAATCGAGGGATCGGATAGTCCGACCCCGTGCCGAGAGGCGCCCCTTTGGCGAAGCGGCGCTTGCCTGTCAATGCCCTCGCTGGCACAGGCCCATGCAAAGTTACAGACAGGACGTATTCGATGGCTAAAGGCGAACGCAAACGCGCACTCAGGGGCCGTGCGGGCCGAATGAAGGGCGGCCGGGGCAGCGGCCGCGCGGGATCGGGGCAGGTGCGCCTGTGGGGCCGGCACGCGGTGGAAGCCGCGCTCAAGAACCCCGACCGGGTGCATCGCAAGCTATGGGCGACGCGCGATGCGATCGATACGCTCGATGGCGAATTGCCGGCGGATTTCCCGCTCGAATACGCCGAAGCGACCGATCTGGCGCGGCTGGTGGCCAAGGATGCCCCGCACCAGGGACTCGTGCTCGAATGCGCGCCGCTGGAAGACATGCATCTCGACGAGGTCCTGGACGGAGACCCGGCGCGCCCGATCGTGGTGCTCGACCAGGTCACCGATCCGCACAATGTCGGCGCCATCATGCGTTCCGCGGCCGCATTCGGCGCCGCCGCGCTTGTCACACAGGATCGCCATGCCCCGCCCGAAGGCGGCGTGATCGGCAAATCGGCCTCCGGCGCACTCGAAGTGCTGCCCTGGGTCCGCGTTGTCAATCTGGCACGCGCGCTCGAGCAGATCGCCGAGGCGGGATACTGGCGCATCGGTCTGACCGGCACTGCCGATGCGACGCTGGGCGAAACGCTGGCCGCAGGACCCATCGCGCTGGTGCTCGGGGCCGAAGGCGAAGGCATGCGGCAGAATATCGAATCGCATTGCGACGTGCTCGCGAAGCTGCCGATCGGAGAGCAGATCGAGAGCCTCAACGTGTCCAACGCGGGAGCGATAGCGCTCTACGCGGTCGCCACGCGCTAGCCCACTTCAACACGGGGGAACCGACATGAACCGCATCCTTATCGCGCTGTCCGCATCGTTCGCGCTCGGCGGATGCCTGTTGTCGCCGGGGACGTTCAGCAGCGAGCTGCATCTGTATTCCGACGAAAGGTTCTCCTTCGCTTATGACGGCGAGATCGAAATGCTCGCCCTCAGCCAGCTGGCACAGATGAACCGGGCGAGCGAAGAGCGCTTCGAAGCCGAATGCTATGACGAGGATTACGAGGTCCGCGAGTGCAGCGAGGCCGAGATCGCTGCGCAGCGCGCTGAATGGGAAGAGACTGCCGGCGAACGCGCGGCAGAGCGCGTACGCGAAGCGGAAATGCTGCGCCAGTTCGTCGGCAGTATCGATCCGTCCGACCCCCAGGCCGCGCAAGAGATCGCTACGCGGCTGGAACGCCAGCGGGGCTGGGAAAAGGTCGAGTACCGGGGTGACGGCCTCTTTGATGTGAGCTTCGTCACTGCCGGAACACTGACGCACGATTTCGTCTTTCCCACGGTCGAAGGGATGCCGGGGGCCAATGCCTTCGTGAGCATCAACCTGCGCGACGGCCGCGAAGTGCGCGTCGATGCCCCCGCCTTTGCTGCGGGCAAGGAAGAACCGTCCTGGGGCACGGCGTCTTTCGCCGCCCTTGCTGCCATGGCACAGGCCGAGGAAAGCGGCGAAGCCCCGCGAATTGTCGTGCCCCAAGGCACATTCACGATCGTCACCGATGGACGGATTCTGGCGAACAACACCGATGAAGGCCCCAAGCCGCACGCACGCGGGCAGTCGCTGAGCTGGAATGTAGGGCCGTCGACGCAGCAGCCGCCCACCGCGCTGGTGGCATTCGACTGAACGATACGAAAACGCCGCGCCCCCCGGGATGGAAAGCGCGGCGCAGTTCGGTTCCATCCGCGCGTCAAGCGCGCGGATGCGGAAATCGTGCTTAGTTCACGGCGTCCTTGAGGCCCTTGCCGGCCTTGAACTTGGGCTGGTTCGAAGCCTTGATCGTCATCGGCTCGCCAGTGCGCGGGTTACGACCGGTCGAGGCCTTGCGCTTGGCGACCGAAAACGTGCCAAAGCCCACCAGGCGCACTTCGTCGCCGCTCGACAGCGACTTGGTGATGGCGTCGAAAACGCCTTCGACCGCGCTCGAAGCGTCGCTCTTGGAAAGGCCGCTGGAGTCGGAGACTGCGGTGATCAGGTCGTTCTTGTTCATTCTGGGAAACCCCCTTGTTTTGTCTTCGGGTGGGAATGGCTGAATCGCCTCGGCGAAGACGAAGGAATTGAGAGTTTTTTGGGCGCGCTGTCAAAGGCATTTTTGGCTGAAAACAGCGGATTTCAGGGCAAGACAGCGGAAAACTAGGGTGAACCGCGAATTCACCAATCAATCTGGCGAGTGGTCACGCGACATGGTCCGCGAAACCGAGTCCGCGGACCATGCGAGTCGCTGCAATGCAGCACATCAATTGTTAATGCGCAGTCTGTGATGCCACTCTTTGTGCGTGGTCGGGCTGCGCTGCGAGATCGTCGGCTTCGGTCCATTCGATCGGGTCCGGCACGCTGCACAGCGCATGCGCGAGCACTTCGTCGACATGGGCCACCGGAACGATTTCCAGCCCGTCCTTCACATTCGCGGGGATTTCCGCGAGGTCCTTGACGTTCTCCTCGGGGATCAGGACTTTGCCGATCCCGCCGCGCAGTGCGGCGAGGAGCTTTTCCTTCAACCCGCCGATGGCGAGAACGCGGCCCCGCAGCGTGACCTCGCCGGTCATGGCGACATCGGGCCGTACCGAGATCCCCGACAGCGTCGAGACGATCGAGGTGACCATCCCCACGCCAGCGCTGGGGCCATCCTTGGGCACTGCCCCTTCGGGCAAGTGAATGTGGATGTTGCGGCGCTGGAACAGGCTCGGCTTGATCCCGTAATGCGGCGCGCGCGCCTTCACGAAACTGAACGCCGCGGCGACGCTTTCATTCATCACTTCGCCGAGCTTGCCGGTGGTCTTGATCTCGCCCTTGCCCGGCGTGGTGACGCTTTCGATCGTCAGCAGTTCGCCGCCGACCTCGGTCCAGGCGAGCCCGGTCACGGCACCGACCTGAGGTTCTTCCTCGCTCATGCCGTGCTTGAACTTGCGCACCCCGGCAAACTCGCTGAGGTTGTCAGGCGTAATCGTGACGCTTTCGACCTCGTTTTCGAGGATCTTGCGCAGGCTCTTGCGAGCCAGCCGGGCGAGTTCCCGCTCCAGCGTGCGCACGCCCGCCTCGCGGGTGTAATAGCGGATCAGGTCGCGCAAACCTTCTTCGGTCAGCTCGAATTCGCCTTCCTTGAGGCCATGTTCCTCGATCTGCTTGGCAAGCAGGTGGCGCTGGGCGATCTCGACCTTTTCGTCCTCGGTATAGCCTTCGAGCCGGATGATCTCCATCCGGTCGAGCAGGGGCTGCGGCAGGTTCAGGCTGTTCGCCGTCGTCACGAACATGATGTCCGACAGGTCGAGGTCGAGTTCCAGATAGTGGTCCTGGAACTTGCTGTTCTGTTCGGGGTCGAGCACTTCGAGCAGCGCCGAAGCGGGATCGCCGCGGAAGTCCTGGCCCAGCTTGTCGATCTCGTCGAGCAGGAACAGCGGGTTGATCTTGCCCGCCTTCTTGAGGTTGGTGACGATCTTGCCCGGGAGCGAGCCGATATAGGTGCGCCGGTGCCCGCGGATTTCCGCTTCGTCGCGCACGCCGCCGAGCGACTGGCGCACGAATTCGCGTCCCGTCGCCTTGGCGATGCTCTTGCCCAGCGAGGTCTTGCCGACGCCCGGCGGGCCGACGAGGCACAGGATCGGCCCCTTCAGCTTGCGCGTGCGCGCCTGCACCGCGAGATATTCGATGATCCGGTCCTTGACCTTCTCGAGGCCGTAGTGATCGGCATCGAGCACCTGCTGCGCCTTGCCGATGTCTTTCTTGACCTTGCTCTTCTTGCCCCAGGGCAGGTCGAGCAGCACGTCCAGATAATTGCGGATGACCGTCGCTTCGGCGCTCATGGGCTGCATGGCNTTGAGCTTCTTGAGCTCGGCTTCGGCCTTTTCGCGGGCTTCCTTGCTGAGCTTGGTCTTGGCGATCTTTTCGGTCAGTTCGGCGATTTCGTCGCTCGCGTCATCGTCGCCGCCCAGCTCGTTCTGGATCGCCTTGAGCTGTTCGTTGAGATAGTATTCGCGCTGGGTCTTTTCCATCTGCCGCTTCACGCGGCCACGGATCCGGCGCTCCACCTGCAGCACCGACAGCTCGCCTTCCATGAAGGACATGACCATTTCGAGCCGCTTGAGCGGGTCGCGCTCGACCAGCAGCGCCTGCTTGTCCGACACCTTGGCGTTGATCGCCGCGGCAATCGTATCCGCGAGCTCGCCGGCATCGTCGATATCGCCCAGCTGGTCCGCCGCGTCCTCGCCCAACTTCTTGTTGAGCTTGGCATATTCGCCGAACTGTTCGACCACCTGCCGCATCATCGCGACCACTTCATTGCCCGATGCGGTTACCAGATCGCTCGACGAAACCACCGCTTCGACGAATTCGCCGCGCGGTTCGAGCGCTTCGAGCGATGCCCGCGCCGACCCCTGAACCAGCACACGGACGGTGCCGTCGGGCAGCTTGAGCAGCTGCAGGACCTGCGCCACNACGCCGACNTCGAACAGATCGTCGCGCTCGGGATCGTCGCAGCCCGGGTCGAGCTGCGCGAGCAGGAAGATGTCCTTGCTTCCTTCCATCGCCGATTCNAGCGCGGCGACCGATTTGTCNCGTCCNACGAACAGCGGCACCACCATGCCGGGGAACACCACGATGTCNCGCANGGGAAGAAGGGGGTAGCTCTGGGTCATCAATCAATTCCATTGGGGGCCNTTGTCGGCCGTTCCCGAGGAATATGGTGAGCCATGTCCCGCAACGCAACGCCGCCGGTCAAAGTCATGTGGATGGCTGGTGACGCGCTTCACACGCGTTTAATGTCGCTTAACCATACACCGACTCGGTGCCAANACGCGTTCTGCAGTGGGAGGGCTAGCGATGCTGGGTTCAATGGTCTGCAAAATGCGCGGCCATCGCGTGAACCGTCGCCATGTCTGGGACGACGGGATGAATTTCCGGACGAATTGCGCGCGGTGCGACGCGGCTTTGATCCGTGACCGCGAGGGCTGGCGCACCTTCGACAACAACCGCGATCTGGACGAACGGCGACGACCGCATCCTCGGCAGGACTGATATGCCATGGCCGGAGCGCTTCTGAAACGCCCCGGCCAGGGAAGTGCACATTGGCGGAAAGGCCGTGTTTGGCCCGCTGAGAGCGCGCACCGACCCGGCGCGCACCCCGATCTTACATTCCGGGCAGCTTGAACCCGGCGGGAAGGCCGGCGCCCTGCTGGATCTTGTCCATTTCCTGACCCGATACGCGATCGGCGCGATCGCGCGCGTCGTTGAACGCCGCCGTCACCAGATCCTCGAGCATCTGCTTTTCTTCGGGCTTCATCAGGCTGTCGTCGATCGCAACGCCGACGATCCGGCCCCGCGCGGTCGCGCGCACCTTCACGAGGCCGCCGCCGGCCGATCCTTCGACTTCGATTTCGTCGAGCTTGGCCTGGGCATCGCTCATCTGCTTCTGGATCGTTTCCGCGGCTTTCTGCGCCTGCGCGAGCATTTCTTCCATGTTCATGCTTTTCTACTCCAAGGGATTTCGCGGCGCTGGGAGGATGCGCCGCCGTCTTCAATCAATTCCGCTTCGGGGAAGGTGTCGAGCGCAGCCCTGACGAGCGGATGCGCCCGTGTTGCTGCGGCGGCCGCATCACGCTCGGCCTCGGCCACTTCGACCAGCGAGGGCGCGCCATCCCCGCCCGGCACTTCCTCGACCGCCCAGCGCTTGCCGGTATGGCGGTGCAATGTCTCGCGCAGGACCGGCGCGATATCTTCGGAATATTTCGCATCGCGCCCGTAGCGCAGGGTACCGTCGGTGAACTCGACCACCCGCACCTGCAGGCGCATGACGCTGGCCTGCTGCATCATCCCCGAAGCGTCGATCGCATCGACCGTTTCCTGCCAGTCGAGCGCCGCCTGCGGGGCCGCATCGCCCCCGCCTTCCGGTGCGGGGGAAGATGCTGGCGCAGGTCCNCGCTCGGCAAGGGTTTCGAGCTTCCTGGCCAGCTTGCCCGGATCGGGCATCTGTCCGGCATGCAGGGTGCGCAGCAGCGCCATGCGCAGCGCAACCAGCGGATCGGGCGCAAGCCGGACTTCCTCGTGCCCCTTGAGCAGCAATTGCCACAGACGGTGCAACTGGCCGGTGGGGATCCGCGCGGCCCATTCCGCCAGNTGCTCGCGCTCGTCCGCGCTTACCCCTTCGGGCTCGTTGCCGGAAACCTGTGCCACCGTGATCCGGTGGGCCACATCCATCTGCGCACGCAGCAGCGCCANCGGNTCTACGCCCAGCGCATATTGTTCGTCNACCGCCTCGAGCAGGGCCTTGCCCTCGCCCTCCAGCATGTGGCCGAACAGGCGCCGCTGTGCGCTCTTGTCAGCGAGGCCCAGCATGTCGCGAACCCGCGCTGCGGTCACCTTGCTGTCGGTATCGAGATCGGCGTGCGCGATGGCCTGGTCGAGGATCGACAAGCCGTCGCGAACCGANCCCTCTGCCGCGTTNGCAACGATGTGCAGCGCCTCGGCTTCCGCCTCGACGCCTTCCTTTTCGCAGATCGACGCAAAATGCGCTTCGAGCAGTTCGGAAGGGATGCGCCGCAGATCGAACCGCTGCGTGCGGCTGAGCACTGTCACCGGAAGCTTTTCGACCTCNGTGGTGGCGAACAGGAACTTCACATGCGCGGGCGGTTCTTCCAGCGTCTTGAGCAAGGCGTTGAAAGCGTTGCGCGACAACATGTGGACTTCGTCGATAATGTAGATCTTGTAGCGCGCCGAAACCGCCGCGTAGCGCACCGCTTCGATGATCTCGCGCACATCGTCGACGCCGGTATGGCTGGCGGCGTCCATCTCGATCACGTCGATATGGCGCCCCTCGGCAATCGCGCGGCAGGGTTCGCACACGCCGCAGGGACTGATGGTCGGGCCGCCCTGCCCGTCGGGTCCGACGCAGTTCAGGGCCTTCGCGATAAGCCGGGCGGTTGATGTCTTGCCCACCCCGCGCACGCCCGTCATCAGGAAGGCATGCGCCAGCCGGTTGCGCGCGATCGCATTGGCCAGCGTACGCACCATCGCTTCCTGCCCGATGAGTTCGGCGAAGGTCTGCGGCCGGTACTTGCGCGCGAGAACGCGGTAGGGCTGTGCGGGATCGACCGGCGCCGGATTGGCGGCATCTACAGTTGGCGGAGGCGATGCTTCTGCCGGGCTATCGGCATGCGGCGCCACAGGCGCGGCAGGCTGCGGTGCAGCACCGCCGAACATCTGTTCCTGCCCCGCCTTCTCGAGGTCCGCCGCACTGGGCGTATCGACCTCTTGCGCGGCGCCGTCCCACGGGGGGCTGTCAGGATTGTCCGGTGAATCACCCATTGCCGACTAGGTAGGCACTACCGCGGCAAAAGTCATGCCGTCACGGTTACGAATTGTGGGTGAAAGAGGAGCCGGCCGACCCGCCGCAATTCACCTGGGCTGCTTCCTTCCGGACCTGACCCGGTGAGCGAACGCAAACGTCCGACCGACTCCCGGCGCGCCATATGGTGAGGTTGGCAGGTTTTGTCCAGCCCCCAGGCCGGGCATTCGCGGCAGCGCTATCAGCCACTGGTTATCCCGCTGAAGGACGAACTGCGCTCAGCGAAAATTGTCGGCGTAGGCCTGCAGTTTGAGGCTCTTGGGCGGCGTAGCATGGACGCGGGCAACGATATCGTATTTGCGCGCATAGGCCTGCGCCTCTTCCTTTGTCGGAAAAGTCAGCTGAACCTGCGCCTGCGTATCGCCGCTGCCGGTCCACCCCATCAGCGGATCGGGACGCCGCGCCTCGGACTGCTCGAATTCGAGCACCCATTCATCGGTCCGGGCCCTGCCCGACTGCATGGCGTTCTTCGGTCGCTGATAGATTCGTGCTGCCATGGGTGCGCCCTTAAGTCAGCCGCCGGTTTTTGAAAAGGCGTTCTTGGTTTTCAAACTCGGCTTTTCCGCCCAGGGCTGCTCGGGCCAGCGGTGCTTGGGGTAACGACCCTTCATGTCCTTGCGCACGTCGGCCCAGCTCCCCCGCCAGAACCCCGGCAGGTCGCGCGTCGACTGGATCGGACGCCCCGCGGGACTCGTCAGCTTGAGCAGCAAGGGCGTGCGCCCGACCAGCGGATGGCGTTCCAGCCCGAACAGTGCCTGCACGCGCACTTCGACGCTCGGTGCATCATCCCCCGTATAGTCGATCGCATGCGTCATGCCTGCAGGCGAAGCAAATACGCGGGGAGCTGCACTGTCGAGCGTCTGGCGGCTATCCCAATCGAGCTGGCCCAGCACCGCATCGACCAGTCTGCCCTTCGGTATGTTCAGATCGCGCCGCCCCTCGACCAGCGGCAGCAGCCAGAGATCTGCGGTCTTCGCCAGGGCCTCGGGTGAAAGCGCTTCGATCCCGGCATAGCTTGCACGCGCAAGCAGTTCCGCGGGAAGGAGTTTTGCCGCATCCTGCCGCGCCTTTTCCAGCAGCAGCGCAGCGATGGCCTGCGGGTCCGGCGAAGGGTCGGGTCCGCGCGCGAGAGTGACCGCGCCGAGTCTGCGTTCGAGCAGGGCCTCGACCCGTTCCCCATTCCATCTCAGGACCTGCCGGCGTTCGATCCGCTCGGGCAACCAGCGTTCGATATCGCTTTCGGCCAGCGCGATTGCCGAAGTGATCCGCGCCCCCTTGGCCTGCCCCTGCGCATCACCGATGACGAGATAGTCGGCGCGTGCGAGCGGCGATGCCGGGTCGAGGACGAAACCGCGCCCGCCGGCGGCGATCCAGCTCTCTCCACTCGCATCGCGGCGCCGGGCAATGAATTCGGGTCGTCCGGCTGCGAGGAGGATGCCGGATGGGGGCCGGTTGGCATCCGCGCTCGCCGAAACGAGGTTGCGTGCGGTTTTCGCCCAGCGGCCCGCCAGCCTGCGGTTCGCTTCCGCACGCGCGCCCCGGTCCGCGTTCCAGCGAGCGAGACGCGCTTCCAGATCTTCGCCCTGCCCGCCGAGCCCTCGTTCCTGGAGCAACAGGGCGAGCCGCGCCGCATCTTCTGCTACGCCGTGTTCGGCACCGAACAGCACGCACGCCGCCCCCTGCGGGTCGAGAGGGAGCTTGGCGAGCTTGCTTCCCGTCTCGGTAATGCGCCCTTCGGCATCGAGTGCCCCCAGTGCTGCCAGTGTGCTGCGTGCTGCGGCGATCGAAGCGGCAGGCGGCGGATCGAGCCATGCCAGTTCGCCGGGATCGCCCGTGCCCCATTGCGCCAGCGCCAGCACCAGAGGAGCAAGATCGGCGGTTTCCATTTCGGGCGGATCGAATGCGGGACGGCCCGCGTGACCGGCTTCTTCCCATAGCCGGTAGGCGACACCCGGGCCCTGCCGCGCGGCGCGGCCTGCCCGCTGCGCGGCAGCCGCTTGGCTCGCGCGATGTGTGACCAGCCGCGTGGTCCCGGCCGCGCGGTCGAATTCCGCGCGGCGGGACAGGCCGGCATCGACGACGATCGAGACGCCGTCGAGCGTGAGCGATGTCTCGGCGATGGCAGTTGCCAGCACGATCCGCCGACGCCCCTCGGGATCGCGCCGGATCGCGGCGCGCTGGCCCGCCGGATCGACTTGCCCGTGCAGCGGGAGGACGAGCGCATTCGGCAAGCGGCCTTCCAGCCGTTCGCGCGTGCGCTCGATCTCGCGTACGCCTGGCAGGAAGGCAAGGATGTCGCCCGCTTGTTCGCGCCAGGCCGTGCCGATCGCCTTGGCGACCGCGTCTTCCACCGGGATTTGCGGCATCGCGCCCAGCCATTCGATCTGCAGCGGGTGCGCGCGCCCCGCGCTTTCGATCATGCGCGCATCGTCACCGAGCAGCGTGCGGAAGCGCGCGCCGTCGATGGTCGCCGACATGACCAGCACGCGCAAATCCTCGCGCAGCACCGCCCGGCTTTCGAGCGCGAGCGCAAGCCCCAGGTCGCTGTCGAGGTGCCTTTCGTGCGCTTCGTCGAACAGNACCGCCGAAANGCCNGCCAACTCGGGATCGGCAAGCACGGTGTTGACGAAAATCGCCTCGGTCATGACCAGCATGCGCGTTCGTGCAGATCGCTTCGTGTCGAGCCGGGTCAGATAACCGATCGTTTCGCCGGGCTTTTCCCCCAGCGCCTGCGCCATCCGCTCGGCCGCGGCCCGCGCTGCAACGCGTCGGGGCGAAGTGAGGATCACGGTGCCATTGCACCACGGCTGGTCNAGCAGTGCGGGCGCCACCGCGGTCGTCTTGCCTGCGCCCGGCGGCGCGACCAGCACGGCCCCGCTGTGCATGCGCAGCGCGTCAAGCAGATCGGGCAGGACCGCGTGGATGGGTAGATCGCTCACGCCCTGCCCCTAACCCCGTCGTCCGCATGAAGTCGAGACGGCTTGGGCAACCGCTGCCCGGCCAGACCCATCCGGATGTGGTCGTTAGCCTGAAGCCGCTCAGTACCCGCGTGCGACAGAGAACAGCGCAGCCTGCGTCATCGCCTGCCGCGCGGTACCGTCGGGAAAAATCGACAGGGCATCGATCGCGCACTGCGCAAAGTGACGCGCACGTGCCTTCGTGTCCGCCACCGCATTGTGCCGATCGATCAGTTCGATCGCATGGTCGAGATCCGCATCGCTGGTCTTGAAGCCGCCGATGGCTGCCTTCCAGAATTCACGCTCTTCCGCGCTACCCCGCGCATAGGCCAGAATGACCGGCAGCGTCATCTTGCCTTCGCGGAAATCGTCGCCGCGGTCCTTGCCCATGGCGGCCGCATTCGAATCGTAATCCATCGCATCGTCGACGAGCTGGAATGCCACCCCGAGATTGCGGCCATATTCGTCGAGTGCCTGCTCCTGTTCCTCGCTGCATTCCGCGACCACCGCAGCAATGCGGCTGGCCGCAGCGAACAGCGCGGCGGTCTTCGCGCGAATGATATGGAGGTAGCGTTCCTCGCTGGTGTCGATCTTGCGCTGCGCGGTGAGCTGGTCGACTTCGCCTTCGGCAATGATCGCCGATGCGCCCGACAGGATCTTGAGAACCTTGAGACTGCCGTCTTCGGTCATCAGTTCGAACGAGCGGCTGAAGAGAAAATCGCCCACCAGCACGGTCGCCGGGTTGCCGTAGATGATATTGGCGGCCGCCTTGCCGCGCCGCAGGTCGCTGCCGTCGACGACGTCGTCGTGGAGCAGCGTCGCGGTGTGGATGAACTCTACCGCCGCGGCGAGCTTGTGCTGCCGGTTGCCCGTGTAACCGACCAGCTCCGCACCCGCGAGCGTCAGCATCGGGCGCAGGCGCTTGCCGCCGCCCGAAATCAGGTGACCCGCAAGCGCCGGGATCAACGGCACCTCGCTTTGCATTCGGTCAAGGATGACCTGATTGACCTGATTCATGCCCGGAGCGGTGAGAGCCAGCATCGGCTCGATCGATCCTTCGGGCTCCTTGCGCGGCAGGGTAAGTACGTCGGCAGACATTTCGGCTTGGCCATGGTCTGCGCAAGCTTTCTTGGCAAGCGTACATTTCTTGTTAGCGTACCCAGATGTCCGATAACGCCCCGCCCGATCCCGTGCTCGCCGGCTTTCGCAAGAGCATCGACAACATCGACGCCGCCCTGATCCACATGCTGGCCGAACGGTTCCGCATCACTCAGGCCGTGGGCGAATACAAGGCGAAGGCCACGCTGCCGCCCGCCGATCCCTCGCGCGAACAGGCGCAGATCGCACGGCTGCGGAACCTGGCCGAGGAAAGCGAACTGGACCCCGAATTCAGCGAGAAATTCCTGCGCTTCATCATCGATGAGGTCATCCGGCACCACGAACGCGCTGCCGGCCGCTAACTGACAGCCGCGCGCTACGGCGCACTGCGCGGCAGCGTCAGGCGGACCAGCAAGCCGCCCAGGTCCTCGCTTTCGTCGAGATCCACCGAACCTCCGTAGATCTGGACGACATCGCGGACGATGGCGAGGCCGAGCCCCGTGCCGGGCTTGCCCGTGTCGAGCCGTGCACCGCGGTCGAAGATTTTAGCGCGCGCGCTTTCGGGGATGCCCATACCGTCATCCTCGATCCAGATCGTGCAGTCCTTCGCCGCGCGCNCGGCATCNATCGTCACNAACACGCTGCCACCTCCGTATTTGGCAGCGTTCTCGATCAGATTGCCCAGTATCTCGTCGAGATCCTGCCGTTCCATNGCGACCGCGGCATCGCGGTTGCCATCGAGGTCGAACCGGGTGTCCTCGTAAATCCGGGTTACGGCGCGCAGCACGCTTTCCGCGCTCGGCCAGACTTCGGCACGCGCATGGCCGCTGGCCCGCCGGCCCACGGCACGCGCGCGGGCAAGATGGTGCTCGACATGGCGCTGCATCGTCTTGGTTTCGCGGCACACCAGATCGGACAGGCGCGGATCGTGCGCTGTCGCGGCGTTGGTCAGGACGGTGAGCGGGGTCTTGAGCGCATGCGCCAGATTGCCGGCATGCATGCGGGCTTCCTCGGCCTGCTGCTCGGTATGGGCCAGCAGNGCGTTGATNTCATCGACCAGCGGTTCGACCTCGAGCGGGAGCGGCGCGGTGATCCGGTTGGTGCCATGTGTCCGCATCGCCAGGATCGCCTCGCGCACCCGGCGCAGCGGCGACAGGCCGTACCAGCTCTGCAGCATCGCCATCGTCAGCAAACCGAGCCCGAGCGCGGCGAAACTCCAGACCAGGATCGAACGGATCCGCGTGATCTGGTAATCGAGCTCGTCGCGNGCCGAGGCCACCGCGAAGGTCCAGCGCGTGTCGCTGTCGGGCAGGATGACCGTGCGTTCGACGATCCGCAGCGGTTCGTCNTCGAACTGGTCCGAATCGTAGAAATGGGGTTCGTTGTCGAAGTGATCGCCCTGNACCGTCAGGTTGCGATCCCACAGGCTGCGACTGGGGAACGGCTGGTGCCCTTCGCCGGTCACCTGCCAGTAAACCCCGCTATTGGGTTCNAGGAACCGCTGGTCGCCGAGAGAGCGATACAGCTGCACATCCCCGAAGCTGTCGATTTCGGCCGAAGTGATCAGCGCGGTCTGCACATATTCGAGCTGTTCGTCGAAATTGTCCTCGACCAGCCGGACCAGCGTCCGATCGAGCGCGAAACCGCCNCCGAGCAGCAGCACGCCGATCCACAGCGCGGCAATCGCCATCATCCGCCGCGCCAGGCTGCGTTTGGCGGGCGGCGGCGTGGCCACGGTCACCGGATTTTCGGCGGCAGGATTCGCCGGCGGGGATTTCCCGACCTTCGCAACCGCGCCGGACGCCCCGTCAGGCGCGCGGCTGGTCGGCGGGGTCGTCGAGGCTGTACCCGAGTCCACGGATCGTCGTAATCACTTCCGCACCCAGCTTCTTGCGAATGCGGGTGACGAAGACCTCGATCGTGTTCGAATCGCGGTCGAAATCCTGATCGTAGATATGCTCGATCAGTTCGGTGCGGCTGACGACCTTGCCCTTGTGGTGCATCAGGTAGCTCAGCAGCTTGTATTCCTGCGCGGTCAGCTTGACCGGCTCGCCCTGCAGCGTCACCCGGCCCGACCGCGTATCGAGGCGGACCGCACCGGCAGTCAGCTCGCTCGACGTATTGCCCGAAGCACGGCGGATGAGCGCGCGCAGGCGGGCAATCAGCTCTTCGGTCTGGAACGGCTTGGCAAGGTAATCGTCGGCTCCTGCGTCGAGNCCGGCGACCTTGTCGGACCAGCTATCGCGCGCGGTCAGCACNAGGACGGGGAACTTGCGGCCTTCCTTGCGCCACATGCCGAGCACGGTCAGCCCATCGATTTCGGGCAGGCCGAGATCGAGGATCACTGCATCGTAATCCTCGGTGCTGCCGAGAAAATGGCCGTCTTCGCCATCGGTGGACAGATCCACCGCATAGCCATTCTGTTCGAGCGTCGATTTCAGCTGCTCGCCCAGCGTGGGCTCGTCCTCGACGATCAGGATACGCATATAAGTCCGTCCTCGGATAGTTTACGCCGCGTTTCGTTCATGTCGGTTAACGCGTCAACCGCGCCCGCGTTTCGGCGCCCGGTCAGCGGCTGCGCCGCAGCACCTTGCCGGTGCGCGCATCGACATCGACATACATCACGCGGCCATCCTTGATGAACTTGAGNCGGTAGGCCATCGCCGTCGAATCGTATGCGGGCCCGAGATATTCGGCCCCGCGCATCGACGGCAGGATACGCGCCTCGATATCGCGCAATTCGAGGATGTTGCCGGCACTCATCTCGCGCCGCGCCTCGCCCTGTTCGGAACGGCGCTGCTGCGCAGAAGCAGGCTCGGCCAGAACGGGGCCCGCGACGAGCCCGGCGGCCAGCAATAAGGTCAGAATGCGTGACATGATGCGTGTCTGCCTAGCCGCAGGGCATTGAACAAGGGGTGAATGTGCGCGNAAGCGATGGTTCGACCTAGCGCGTCATCTCGAATTTCACCGTCAGCGAAACCCGCGTGCCGACCAGCCCCGGCTCGACGGGGGTCGGCGCATCGGCAACCTTCATCGCCTGCCGTCCGGCCGATTCCTCGAAGGCGATCGGCGAGCCGGCGGCTACGGATTCGCTCACTTCGAGCAGCCGTACGCCGGTGAAGCCCGACCACTGGGCATATTGCTCCGCCTGCGAGCGCGCATTGTCGAACGCGGCCTTGCGGGCCTGCGCGCGCGCGGCATTGTCATCGTCCAGCGAGAAGCGGGGACCGCCGACGTTGTTCGCCCCGGCTGCAACCAGCGCATCGAGCACTTCACCGGCGCGGTCGACATCGCGCAGCGTCACGCTGACGCGATTGGAGGCCTGATAGCCGCGAAANACCTGTTCGCGCGTCTCCTGGTCGTAGTCGTACTGCGCATTGAGATCGATGCCCGCGGTCTGGATATCGTCCGCGTCCACGCCCAGCGCCTTGATTCGGTCGATGACGGCGGTCATCTCACGTGCGTTGATCCGCATGGCCTCGACCGCGGTGCGCGCTTGGCTGGTCACGCCCGCGCTCAGATCGACGATATCGGGCTTGGCGTCGACCACTTCGCTCACGGTGAGCTCGACGANCGGGCCCTGCGCCTGGATCTGGACTTCGGCGGCCTGCGCGGCGGATGCGAAGGTGGCTGCCGCCAGGGCGGGAATTGCGAAACGGATCATGGCTTTGCTCCTCATAGGTCGAACGGATTATCCGTTTGGCTGCTTTACGGCTTGCTGAACGGGAATGTTCCCGCTTTCCTCGGACCGTGGCAGCCGCTAGCCACCGTCGCGGANTTCAGGGGNTATCTATGAAAGCTTGGACATTGGCACTGGCGGCGCTTGCCGGACTGGGGGGCCAGCCGCTCGCCGCGCAGATGGAGCGCGTGCCCGATCGTCCCGCCGGCGAAGGCGAAGGCCCCTTCGACAGACTGCTTATCCGCGGGGCTACCGTGATCGAAGGCAGCGGAGCGCCGCCTGCCGGACCGGTCGACATCGTCGTCGAAGGCAATCGCATTGCCGCACTCTATCCCGGCGGGGCCCCGGCCGCAGAGGCGCAAACCGCCCAGCGCGTGGTCGATGCGCAGGGCATGTACGTCCTCCCCGGTTTCGTCGATGTCCATGGTCACAATGGCGATGCGTCGAAGGCACCGCAGCCGTCCTATGGCTACAAGCTGTGGCTTGCGCATGGCGTGACGACGGTCCGCGGCGTCAGCTTCTACTTCGGTCCCGATACGCCNGATATCAGCGACACGCGGCGCAGCGCCGCCAACACCATCACCGCGCCGCGCCTGATCCCCTATGCCGTGTTCGGCGACAAATGGGACCGCGGCACCCCCGAAACGCCTGCCGCTGCGCGCGAATGGGTGCGCTGGGCGAAGGCGCAGGGATACTGGGGGGTGAAGTTCTTCAACGGCTATTCCCCCGCAGTCTTCGAAGCGGCTTTCGACGAAGCCGAGAAGCTGCAGATGGGCACTGTCGCCCATCTGGCGCAGACGGGCGTTGCCGAAGTCAACGCGCGCACTGCGGTCGAGCTTGGCCTCGACGACGTCACGCATTTCTACGGCCACTTCGAAAGCCTGCTCAAGGCCGGGCTGCCGCACTATCCCGGTGACTACAACTACTTCGACGAGCAGTCGCGCTTCGCCTGGGTGGCACGGCTGGCCCCGCAGGCGGTCGAGCCGGGTAGCGATAAGTGGGAAGACTATGTCGACCTGCTGATCGACGAGGACGTGACGCTCAGCCCGACCTTCAACATCTATGCCGCGAGCCGCGATGTCATGCGGGCGCGCGGTTTTGACTGGCACGCGAAGTACACGCTCCCCTCGCTCGGCGATTTCTACGCCCCCAGCGCGACCAATCACGGTAGCTATTACAAGGACTGGACCAGCGAGGACGAGGTCGCGTGGCGGAACTTCTACGCCAAGTGGTTCGAACTGACGAAGGACTTCCACGACCGCGGCGGGCGCGTCACCGCAGGCTCGGACCCTGGGTACATCTACCAGACCTGGGGCTTCGCCTATATCGGCGAGCTCGAGATGCTGCGCGAAGCGGGCCTGTCGCCGCTGGCGGTCATTCGCGCCGCAACGCTCGACGGCGCGCGCTCCTTGTACGAACCGCTCGGGCAGGAACCGCCGATGGGGCGCATCGCGGTCGGGCAGCTCGCCGATCTCGTGATCGTGCCCGAGAACCCGCTCGCCAATCTCAAGGTCCTCTATGGCACCGGGCATACGCGGCTGAACCGGGAAACCGGGGCGATCGAACAGGTCGGCGGAGTGCGCTGGACGATCAAGGACGGGATCGTCTTCGATGCCCATGCGCTGCTCGCCGATGTCGCGCGGATGGTCGAAGAGCAGCGCCAGGCCCGCTGACGGCTTGCGGCGGGGGCCAAGCGCGCCTACCTCGCGCGGCCTATGGCACAGCCCCCCATCCTCAGCCTCGAAGGCATCGCCCTGCAGCAGGGCGGCAAGTGGCTGTTCGGCGGGCCCGACCACGAGCCGCTGGACCTGCACGTCGGCCCGCGCGACCGGATCGCGCTGATCGGACGCAANGGCGTGGGCAAGACCACGCTGTTCCGGATGATCGACGGCCAGGTCGAAACCGATGCCGGCGAGCGCAAGATCAAGCCGNGCACGCGNATCGTGGTGCTCGAGCAGGACCCCGACCTGACCGGCCATGCCACGCTGATGGATTGGGCGCTGGCCGGTGCCGGCGCCCCGCAGGAACACGAGGTCGACGCGATCGCGGGCCAGCTCGACATCGACATGACGCGCGCCACCNAGGGCGCGAGCGGCGGCGAGAAGCGCCGTGCGGCCATTGCGCGTGCGCTGGCGCAGGACCCCGACCTCCTGCTGATGGACGAGCCGACCAACCACCTCGACCTGGGCGCGATCGACTGGCTCGAAGGCTGGCTCGAGCGCTACAAGGGCGCCTTCCTNGTCATCAGCCACGACCGNACCTTCCTCAAGCGGCTGACGCGCGCNACGCTGTGGCTCGACCGGGGGATCCTGCGCCGCAAGGAAGTGGGCTTCGGCGGCTACGAGGCGTGGGAAGAGCAGGTCTATGCCGAAGAGGCCCGGGCCGCGGACAAGCTCGACGCCAAGCTCAAGCTCGAAGCACACTGGCTCGAACGCGGCGTCACCGCGCGGCGCAAGCGCAACCAGGGCCGGCTCGAGAAGCTCTACCAGATGCGCGAACAGCGCGCCTCGATGATCACCGCGGGCGGCACGGCCAAGCTGCAGCTCGCGACCGAGGCTTCGTTCAAGTCCAAATCGGTCATCGTCGCCGACGGGATCAGCAAGAGCTATGGCGAACGCACGATCATCAAGCCCTTCAGCCTGCGCATCCAGCGGGGCGACCGCATCGGTATCGTCGGCGCCAATGGCGCGGGCAAGACCACGCTGCTGAACATGCTCACCGGCGAGCTCGAACCCGACAGCGGCAGCGTCGAGATCGCCAAGACGCTGACGGGCGTGATGATCGACCAGCAGCGCCAGCTGCTCACTGCCGACAAGACCGTCCGGCAGGTGCTGGCCGAAGGCGGCGACTGGATCGACGTGCGCGGCAATCGCAAGCATGTGCAGGCCTATCTCAAGGACTTCCTGTTCGACCCCAAGATCGTCGACATGAAGGTCAGCGTGCTGTCGGGCGGTGAACGCAGCCGCCTGCTGCTGGCGCGCGAGTTCGCCAAGGCGAGCAACCTGCTGGTGCTCGACGAGCCGACCAACGACCTCGACCTCGAAACGCTCGACCTGCTGCAGGAGGTCATCGCCGACTACGAGGGCACGGTGCTGATCGTCAGCCACGATCGCGACTTCCTCGACCGGACGGTGACGATCACGCTCGGGCTCGACGGGACCGGGAGGGTCGACGTGGTCGCGGGCGGTTACGAGGACTGGCAGCGCAAGCGCCGCCAGACCATNGCGAGCAAGGCCAGGGCGGACAAGTCGGGCGGCAAGGCTCCGTCCACGCCCCCGCCCCCGCCGCCTGCCAGGCCCGCCAAGCTGTCCTACAAGGACCAGCGCGACCTCGAGCTCCTGCCGGCGCGAATCGAGGAGCTCGAAGCGGCGATCGCCAAGGGCGAGGCGATCCTGTCCGATCCCACGCTCTACACCGCCGATCCGCAACGCTTTGCCAACATCTCGCAAGGCATCGAGAATGCCCGCGCCGAGAAGGATGCCGCCGAGGAACGCTGGCTGGAGCTCGCCGAGCAAGCCGGAGCGTGAGCCCCGAGGCAGAGCTGCGCGCGGCGATCGCCGGCTGCCGCACTTGNGCTGCGCATCTGCCGCATGGCGTGCGCCCGGTGACGGGGTTTTCGGCAACCGCACGGTTGCTTATCATTGGCCAGGCACCCGGGTCGAAGGTCCATGCCAGCGGAATCCCGTGGGACGATGCCAGCGGCGACCGGCTGCGCGAATGGACCGGGCTGACCAAGCAGCAGATGTACGACCCTGCGCAGGTGGCGCTGGTGCCGATGGGCTTCTGCTATCCCGGCAAGGCGAGCGGCGGCGACAAGCCCCCGCGCCGCGAATGCGCGCCGCAATGGCACCATCGCATCCTCGACCTGCTGCCCGAAGACCGGCTGACCCTGCTCGTGGGAACCTATGCGCAGGGCCATTACCTGCCCGGTGCGCGCAGGCTGTCGATGACCGAGCGCGTGCGCCGATACCGCGAATTCCTGCCGCACTTCTTCCCGCTGCCGCATCCCGCGTGGCGTTCGACGATCTGGATGCGGCAGAACCCGTGGTTCGAGGCCGAAGTCCTNCCCGAACTGCGCGANGCGATTGGCCGCCATATCTAGGATTGCCCCCGCGCCATCCCGACAGCATGCGGGAGACATGGACCGCATGGACCACGGTCCTGAGCGAAAAAGCCCGAGCATACGCAGCATCAACTAAGGCGATAGAAATCAGCCACCCGGTCGAGCGCCATGCCGAGCACCAGCTTGCCGCTGCGCGCGGGCCAGGCCAGCGCCTTTTCCGCCGCCGGCACGCCTTCGCCCCAACAGGCGACGCGCCAGAGGATATCATTCAGCCCCGGCCCTGCCGCCGCCATCGCACCATCGAAGCGCGCTTTCGCCGCAAGCTGCCGCTCGCTTGGCGTGAGCCCGTCCCCGCCGCTTCCTGCGCAATCGACCCGCACCGGATCCCACCGCATCGTGACCGACGGCGCCAGCTGCGCCTTTTCGTAATCCAGCCGCAACCGCTCGGCGGCATCGAACCGGCGGTCGGACAAATGTCCACGCGCATGCAGCCAGGACAGCGGGCTTTCCGCCAGATTGACCGCCACGCTGCGCCGTGCGGGCCGTGCCCCCCTGCCACGGCGCGGGCCTTCCTCGGTAAGTTCACGTTCGACAAGCTTGCGGCGCATCGGCATTTCTCCTGCGGTGGGTGGGAGTTTGCCCTTGCTTCCATCTGGTTCCTGTAGGAAAGACGGAAAACCAATTTGGTTATTCCGGGGACCGTGCCGTGATCAACCGCATCCGCGATATCCGCCGCCAGAAGGGACTGACGCTGGCCGATCTGGCTGCTGCGTGCGAGCCGCCGACCACTCCGCAAACGGTGGGCCGGCTGGAAACGGGTATGCGCAACCTGTCGCTCAAATGGATGGAACGGATTGCCGCGGCGCTGGGGGTCGAACCCGAAATGCTGGTGCGCAGCGAAAGCGGCGATCACCCGCAAGTCGTTGCGACGCTCGAACAGGCGGGGCCGGAAGCGCGGGCCACCCCGCGCGACGCCATCCTCGCCACCGATCTCGGCGGGGGCGGATCGCTGATGGTGCTCGATATCGCATTCCCGCATGGCGAATACCGACCCGGGGACCAGTTGTGGCTGCGCCGGATCGCGCCCGAGGAGGCTGCCCGCGCCATCAACCGCGACGTGTTGGTGCCCCGCAAGGGTGGGCGCTTCGCGTTCGGGCGGCTGATCGACCGACAGGGCAGCATGGTTGGGCTGTTGCCTCCCGGGCATGGCGAAAAGCAGCAGGTGGTCGACAATCCGGCGTGGATCGCGGTGGCGGAAATGCTGGTACGGCGGCTGTGACCGTGGCGAAAACCCGCCGGGTCCTGTCGCTGTCGACCCTGTTCCCCAACACGGCGCAGCCGCGCTTCGGGATCTTCGTGGCCAAGTCGCTCGAAGCGCTCCAGCGCGACACGCATTGGGACACGGCGGTCATCAACCCCATCGGCCTGCCGCCGCTGGCGCTGGGCCGCTATCGCGCGCTTTCGGAGGCCGCTCGCGACACGCAGGAATTCGGCATGACCGTGCATCGGCCGGTATTCCGCCTGCTCCCGAAAGTCGGCGGGCGGCTCAATCCGGGCCTGATCACCAGGGCGGTCCTGCCGCTCGCGCGCGAACTTCACGCGCAGCAGCCGTTCGATCTGGTCGATGCGCAGTTCTTCTATCCCGACGGTCCCGCCGCGATGGCCGTCGCGCGCGACCTGGGCCTGCCATTCTCGGTCAAGGCGCGCGGCGCGGACATCCATTACTGGGGCGCGCGCGCCTATGGCCGCGATGCCCTGCTGGAAACCGCCGACGCCGCCGCAGGCGTGCTGGCCGTGTGCGAGACGCTGGCCGACGACATGGCAGAGCTGGGAATGGCGCGCGACAAGATCACGGTGCATTACACCGGGCTCGACCGCGACCTGTTTCGCCCGATGGATCACGTGGGCCTGAAAAAGCGCCTCGGCGAAAGCTTCGGCATCCCGCTGGCCGCGTCGGACACGGTGCTGGTCACGGTGGGCGCGCTGATCGAACGCAAGGGGCAGGCCTTCGTGATCAAGGCGCTGGCCGATCTGCCGAATGCACGTTTGCTGCTGGTCGGTGCGGGGGCGGATGAAACCAGCCTGCGCGGACTGGCCAGGCAGGTGGGCGTGGCCGACCGCGTGCATTTCCTCGGCAGCCTCGAACCTGCGTTGCTCCCCCCCATCCTGAGCGCGGCCGATGCCATGGTGCTGCCGTCC